>Ga0123342_1002047_pt1 | contig 33825 bp, 20 predicted proteins | sample Turbeawhitnodule_FD_89960 | JGI IMG/M metagenome (GOLD analysis project Ga0123342, IMG submission 89960) | Root nodule microbial communities of legume samples collected from Mexico - Turtle bean Mexico white nodule | ecosystem: Host-associated > Plants > Roots > Nodule | place: Mexico: Nepantla... | reverse complement strand
TTGTTTAAGATTTTTGCAAAAGTAAAAAACAACTGCAGCGTTGCAGTGCACTAGTATTTAAAGGGAAAAAAAAAAAAAAAAAAGCAGCTGGGAAGGAGAGTGACGTGGGCCCTGTCGTCATAATAAACATTGGAACACGTGTTAATCAGATAAGGCATGATAACGTTGGAGAAAATGAATAAACAGTAGAAGAAATAAAAAAAGAAAAGTGAGAAAGGAATGAAGGAAGAGGAAGGTTCTGGAAAGTGGACAAAGCAACGGTTGAAAGCCATATTCGGATGCATCAGCGGCTGGATCAGAGCTCCGCCACGTAACCATTGGCATCCTCTTCTAGCGTCTTCTTCTATCACTCCTATTTCTTGTGGGCCCCACCTCTCTTTTATTTTTTTCCTTTTTCACAATTTCGCTTTCATTCTCGAACCCACGAACGCCCCCTTTTTTCTTTCCTATCCTCACCATCAATTAACTCTCGCATCCGAAACTTCTAGAAACAACAAGAACCTACCATCCCTCTCTCTCTCTCCCTTTCTCTCTCAACCTTTGATTCTTCCGCTTCCGACCGTGTTTCTGGTTCTCCGTTGGGCGGGTGGCAGAACTGGTATTCAATATCTCTATCAGACAGATCAAGGTAACCTAATACATCGCAGATAATGATTATTGGTTTGTTAGTATTATTTTGTTTCACCATATATATGCTTTCTGGATGATATCAAGAGGAACCGGGTTGGGTAAAGGTTAGATAGGTTCCGATTCTAGACTTTCTCGTAGATGTAGTTTACCTTATCCAAATAACTTTGCAGTAGTTAAGTACTAAATTCATACATTTAGTTTATTTTAGGAGACGGTTATGAGCGCAGAGAAGTGATTAATTAGGCAGCTTAGCAAGGTTTCAGTTCCAGATCTGGTAGCGGAGCTGATGATGACGCCATTAGCGGTGGAGCAAACAGGTGAATCAGCGCCGGCGGACTTGCAGAGATCCATTCCGACGCCGTTTCTGACGAAGACGTACCAGCTCGTGGACGATCCCTCTGCGGATGACCTAATTTCCTGGAACGAAGATGGCACGAGTTTCATCGTTTGGCGGCCCGCGGAATTCGCACGTGATTTGCTTCCGAAGTACTTCAAACACAACAACTTTTCCAGTTTTGTCCGTCAGCTAAACACCTATGTAACCACTGCAGGCGAGCTCGTTTTATTTCCCTCTATTATCGAATGTTTCTCAGTTTGTGTGTTGTGTGCAGGGATTTCGGAAGGTTGTCCCTGACCGTTGGGAATTCGCCAACGACTGTTTCCGGCGAGGTGAGAGAACTCTGCTTCGCGACATACAACGCCGGAAAATACTACCGGTGCCTCCAACTGCTGCACCGTCAGTAGTCACAGCCAATACTGTAACGGTGGCTGTGGCGGCACCGGCGATCAGAGCAGTGTCTCCAACGACTTCCGGCGACGAACAGGTACTATCCTCGAACTCATCTCCGATTGCTGGAAATAGTAATAATACAGTGCACCGCACCACGAGTTGCACTACTGCGCCCGAGCTGTCAGAAGAAAATGAACGGCTTAGAAAAGAGAACATGCAACTGAATCAAGAGTTGAGTCAATTGAAGAGTTTGTGTAATAACATAATCGCTTTGATGACCAATTACGCTTCTGGTTTTAGCCGTCAGCAGTTAGAATCGTCCACTAGTGCTGTGAGGACAGTGCCGGTGCCGGAAGGGAAGGCTCTTGAGCTTTTGCCTGCAAAGCATCTTTCGTCGGCTGATGACGCCGTGCATGTCGGTGGCGCTGCCGGCTTCGTGCCATGTACGACGGCGAATGCGGCGGAGGCAGAGGTTCCCAAGCTGTTTGGGGTTTCTATTGGGTTGAAACGGTGTAGGACAGAGTGCGAAGCGGAACAGGAGGGAGAAGAACAGAATCAAATGCACACGCTAGCACTAACGCAGGCACAGACACAGACACAATCGTCGCAAGAACCAGATGGCGGGCCAGATGTGAAATCTGAGCCGCTTGATGGGGATGAGTCGGATGATCAGGATGGTCGCTGGCTGGAGCTTGGGAAATAATGCGCCTTCAAAATCTCTCTACTAATTTGGTAGAATGACATAAGGCACGTGACTTGTGCGAGCAGTCTTTGCACATTAAAGACATACACTAAGCTAAAGCTGCAAGACCACATCGGCTTGCACTATCAGAGCTGAGACGCTACCATTGGCCTTGTTTGTAGTGAAAGCTGCACCACGTGGAAAGGGTATTTCAACTTCCTTTCCACTCTTCGCATGAGTGAAAAGTGTTGAAGTCAACTTGCCCGACCACCAAACCTCTTTTATCTTCAGAAATAAATGTTCTTGGTAGCTGATGTCGTAAAAGATAATGAACACGTCAAACTGAGACAAGAGAAAGGGCAGCCCCTACCCTAAGCATTAACGTCTCCTTTTTTTTAAGGAACATTTGTGCGATAGAGCATAACATGTATGTACATATGTGTGTACAACATTATAAATCTTTTCGAATTTCGGTTTAGCCTAGCCTTCGTCACTATGGAGTGTTCTGTAGTCTTTAAAAGTCTTTTTTAGAGGATCAGTGTTATTATCTCTCAAAAGTTTAATGTTTATGGCATCTTATCATAGGCCTAATTCTTAAACTTTTTTTTATTGTTGATTGAAATTTCAATCAATACTTAAAAAGTTATACAGAGTGTCATATTAGTTACTTTTTATCATGTTTGTATTTTCTTTTGTCCATTAATGGATTTTTTTTAGCTTTCTGATATAAAAGATTTGTTCGTGGTAACTTGATTGACCAAGACTTGTTATGATAATAAAAATCAAGATTTATTTAAGATATGTTTGTAGTAATATGGTTACAAATTTTATTTACAATAATTATCCTCACATTTTGTGAGGTGAGAAGTTGTGTGAAAATTACTACACTAATTGATCGGATTTTCAATTATTTTAATTTAATTAAAAAATGTAAAATGCGATTTAATAACAATTGATTAGAAAATTAGTAGGTAAAATTTTAGTATTTTGTTTCATTTATATGTGCTTTATTAGTGTTTTCAATGTTTACAATTTTTAAGTTCACCTAACTAACCTTTTTTTATGAGAAAAAAAACATTTTGAAGTTTGAAATTTTTAGAAATTCTTCATTCTGTCTGTGATTGAAACAAGTTACCCCCCTTTGAAACATTCACCGATGCACTTCACATATTCGCCAAGATAAAATGTTGTGCAAATGGCCATTTTGAAATATTGAATTGTAGACTTTTGTTTCCACTGTTCTTTATTATATCCCTCTTTTCAGAGTGCTTCTTCCTGCAACTCCTTCTGTCACCCATATTAAATGTAAAAATATTTATTTATCCTTTTTGCGTCATACTCATACACAATTTTCAGAATGGATTTGAAAATGTTTTTTAGATTTATAAATTTTGAAAGTCTTTATTTTTTTAATATGAGATAAGAATTATGTAATTTGAATATATTTTAAATTATATAATTTTAAAGCTAAGTTAATCACGTATTTGAATTTTTTTTTATAAATTACATAATTTATTTAGAAGTTAATCTTATATTCAGATTTATGAAAACATTTCTATTTTAATCTTATATTCAGAAAATACTTATAAAAAAAATTGGATTATGTAATTCAAAATATTTTAAAAAAATAATTTTAGAATAAAAAATTTATTAGAGTGGCATAAGAATGTACTATTGAGGTGTTGGAAGAAGCAGACCACTTTTCAATCCAAAAGCTTGACGTGATACTTGGGCCCCCAATGCATATATTTCTCAACAGCTAGGTTCACTACAACTCCTATTAGCAACCCAATATCTTTTAGGCAATTTCTTTCTGCAACCCTACATTTTTTTCTTGCACTTCTACAATTTTATAAATCTCAAAACCGACCTTCACCTGTTATTTGAATTCGAGATTTGGGAGTGTGTTACGGATTTATCAATCTGAAAATAAATCATATTGCTTTCCGGATTAGGAGGTGTTCCATAAGCAAAGTTTGTATTATTGGATTCTGGATTCAAAGCCTAATTTTTATTACGGATTGGTAGATCCGGGATGATTTTTTTATCTATAGATTTCTGAATTTGAAATGCATATTTTAAATTACGAATTGACGCTGGAACTGTTTTTAAATTAAAAGTTCAAAATATGAATATTTTATATATTTTTAATGAAGATGGGTGAAAAATTATAAAGATAGTGATGGAAATAAGAAAAATTATAGTTTACCACTTATCAAAAAAGTTACACCAACTTTCCCAACTATTTTAATAATATAATAATATATATTGATATCTTGAATAAAATATTAATATCTGAGTATGTGAAGTAGTTGTTTTTACTCTATACATGTGAAACTATGGCCCTGTAGAAATAACTTTGGTTTAATTATGGGTAGAGAAGTACCTTAGCACCATCTTACTTGCACAAAAACATTCAAGCTAGATGTGACTACGATAATTTATTTATTTATTTATTACTATGTAATCCACCATAGAATTCTCAGTTCAACATTAAATTTATATAAACATAGTATTGCTAAACAATAATGCAGTTCCAATTAAAGAAAGCTGATTGATTTAAAAAATATATATAATTGGAGAGTTCAGAATGGGCTCTGGGCTACTTGACAGAGCCCACAGTTTGGAGATATATGTTACATGGACTCTTTCTTCCTACACCTCCATACCTTCTTGTGCCACCCCATACTAAATATGAAAATACCATTTTATCCTCTTTTTTTCACCCCCTTGAATTTGAAATAATAAGCCTATGGATTATGTAATCCGGATAAATATCCGGATTACATAATCCAGAAGTCAATTTCATATTTAGAAAAGACTTATGGATTATGTAATCCAGAAGCTAATCTTATGTATAGAAAAGACTTCCGGATTATGTAATCCGGAAGCTAATCACAAAAGACTTTCGGATTACATAATCCAGAAGCTAATTCTGAATCTAGAAAAAGATTTTCAGATTATGTAATCCGGAATATTGAAAAGGATATTTTTGGAATAAGAAAAATTTATGGATGTGACACAAGAAGGTATGGAGGTGCAGGAAGAAGCAGCCTGTTACATGCCCAAACATTTTCATAGGGCTTTATGCTACAATCATTATTTTTAAAACAAGGGCATTTATCCTCTTAAATTTTGTTTTTTTTTTTATAAATAAATATCTTAAAAATTAGCTTTATTTTAATTAATCTTTACATTTTATCTTATTTACATGTAGAAACCTTAAAATTTATTTATTTTAATTAACTCTTAAATTTATTTATTTTTTAAATAGATATCCAAAACTTTAACCTTATTTTAATATTTTAAAAATTTATTATTTTTTAGAAATACTTTTTCTAACAACGATTTTAAAAAAATTCATCAAAGATTAATAGCTTTTGTTTGATTTATCTTAAATATTAACATTTAATTTTAGAAACAAAATAATAATTAAACACTATATTTACTTGCTCTCTTATATCAAAAGTGTAATTGTTATGTGGGAAAATTCTTCCAGCATCTCCATGCCTATCTATACCTTCATAGATGAAGTGAAATGATAATTTTATCATCTTGTTCATGGAGTATCCATTTTCTCCTTCTCAGCAGCAACTCCCCAACTCAAATTTCATTCCAAAAACGTTTTAGGTCATTTTTTAATTTTAAAAGAAATTTTCATAAAATTTTAATTATTTTATTATCTGAATAATACTTTATATTCTCTAAAAATATGTTATCCAAAAACACTCTAAATATTCTTTAAGAAGAGATAATTCAAAAATTATGGCCTAACCATGTTTTAAATAAGATTATCTTTTAAAATACATATAGTTACGTGTTTCCAATAATTGTAGGACTTGTTGCTTGCTAACTTTTATCTGAAACATGTTTAATTAACAATTATTTAAACAGTATCATATTTTAGCTTAAGTAACTTTCTGATGAAAAAATAAAATAAAATATACTTTTATTTGGATAATAAAAAATTAAATAGGAAACCTATTAAACTTTAATTTAAAATAATATACTTTTATTAATTAAATAAACTTATTGTTTTCTTAATATAATTTTAAATGTAAATTGTGAAATCACATGTTTTGTGTTATATGTGACAAAAACTGAACTAACCAGAAAGCGTTGAAAAAACCAGAAGAATACTTCATTCGTTTCTTCTTCTTTTTCTTCTCTTCTTCTTGTTCGTCGATTATGGAGGAAGAAAGCACTTCAGTAGAATCCAACACCGCAAACGAGCGAATAAAGCTGAACGTGGGCGGAAAGTACTTCGAGACAACGCTATCCACACTCCGCTCCGGCGGCCCCGACTCGCTCCTCTACGCCCTTTCGAACCGTCGCTCGGCCGACCCGAACCCGGTTTTCATCGACCGTGACCCGGAGATCTTCTCCGTCCTCCTCTCGCTCCTCCGCACCTCTCACCTTCCTTCCACCGCGCGCCGCTTCTCCAAACAAGAGCTCGCCGACGAGGCCCTCTTCTACGGCATCGACGCGCACCTCCGTGCTGCCACCGCGCCGCCGCCCTTTAACGGTATCGATGCCGCCCTAGCCGCCTCAATCCGCCCCGCCTCCGAGGGCCTCCCCTCCTCCTTCGCCGCCGCTGATTCCGGCGGCGTTTGGATTGCCCATGGCGGCCAGATCTCCGGCTACGACTCATCCCTCACTCACTCCGGCACCGTCCGCACTCACCTCGATGAAATCGACTCCATATGCCGCGTCTGGCCCGAGATCGCTGCTGTTGGGTCCTTGTCCGACGCCGGCCTTCACTTCTACAACTTCTCCGGCAGCCGCCACGTCGGGTCGGTCCACTGGACTGATCCCCTCGATCCGCGAATCTTCAAGGCGCATGTCAACGCGATAACCGCTTCGGAGAATTCCGTTTTCGCTTCATTCGATTGTCCCCACAGAGAAAATTGCATCCTCGAAGTGGATAAGTCGAATCTTCGGATCGTGAATCAGTTTGCACGGCAATCGGGGAACCAGGCGAAGAACATGGTTCCCGCTAAGCTGACGTGGATTCCGGCGACCGGAGTTCTCGTCGGTAGCGCGGTCACCGGTGGCGCTTTCGGTTTTTCCGGCTATGTCCGATTGTGGGACCCGAGGTCTGGGGAGGTGGTCTGGGAGACGAACGAGCCTGGAGGTTCGGGACGGAGCAGCAGGTTCGGGGATTCGTTTGCTGACGTAGAGGTTGACGTTGAGGGGTTGTTGCTTTTCAAGTTATGTTCTAAGTCCGGGGATTTAGCTATGGCGGATATGCGGTTTCTGAAGGATGATCCTTGGATTTATCTAAAAGAGAAGAACGCTAGTTTGGTGAGTTGTGGTGAAGTGGGGAATAGTGTGGTGCATTGTTACAGGAGGCAAGTGTTTGTGTCTAGAGATGGTGGGTTGGAGGTTTGGTCAAGGGTGGAACAAAGGGAAAATGTTGATACAAGGAGTGAGAATGAAAGTGATGCTGAAGGATTTTATAGGAGGAATTTTGTGGATAAAAGAGAGGATTCAGAGAGAGGGATTATAAAAAAGATTGAAGGTGGTGGGGATAGGTTGTTCGTTAGTAGAGAAGATGTTGAGGGGATTGAAGTGTGGGAGAGTTCTCGTTCTGCTGGAGCCATTTCTGTTTTGTGACCAGGGATGTAAACAGTTTCTTAGTTAGGTAGGATTTCTTCACGAAAAAAAAAGGAATTTACTGGAGCTTAATTGTTGTCAGCATTAAATGAATAAAACTTAATTTATTTTGTAAGCAATGAGTAAGTCACAATTTGATGCAACTTTTATTTTGTCATATTTTCTCTATTTCCTTACTGTTATGCTCTTGATGAATTGACCTTTGGGCAAGCATATACATGATTATTAGTGCAAACTTTATCTTGATTTTACAATTCTGCATAGGAAATGCCTCACTCAACTTTCTTTGCCTTCTATTGTATATGCTGCATTGTATTAACTATGTCATCTTAATTGATTATTTTTATACGGGACTTTTTAAAATCCAATTCTTCTAGAAAGATCTTTCATTCTTCCTTTCCCTTTGGTACTCTAGTTTTATTTCGTGATGGAAATCTCAGATCAATCTAGTTTGCTTCACATGTAAACTTCCACTTTATGCATTGGTCTGTTGACTGATTACGAAGTTTTGAGTTCCAGTGACTTTGGTTCCCAGGTCTCCAACTTCTGGTAAGCTTCCACCATGTATATAGTTATAGTAATTTGTCTATATTTGTTGATTGTCATTCTTGATCATTATATGTGGGTGGTATATTCACATAGGCAATTAATACATTTTATATTAGTGACAAACTCTGTTATTATGCTTCAGGGTGAGATGTGCATAAGAAATCATTTTTTTATCTGAAGTATTTCATTACAACTCACCCATTTGTTGTTAATTAGCTGATTGCTTATTTCTATTTATGTATCCTATATTCTTTTTATTTTCTTTCTCAAGCCATTGTTTATTGATATGATTAGAATATAAGGATATAACATATTTACGTGTTCTTATTTTCTGTTTTACTCTGTCTGGAGTCTGAACTCACTAGTTGTTCAATGCACACATTGATACCGTTAGTACAGTTTAGATACCTCCTGCAACTAATTAACCAAATGAATCATAAGATCGGTATAATTGTCGAGTTAGTAACTTAGAAGGTCATGATTGTTGAATAAAACACGAGTTAAACAATTGAAAGAATTGAATGATCACTGGGTTTGCTTAAAAATATTAAGCTCTAAACTGTCATTGAGTCATAAAGTCAATGGGTATTTTTGATAGATTAATACATCTATTGTATCACCTTATCATTTTTTACAGTGAGATAAATTAATTAGCTAAACTATTCTCATGTTTGGTTTTTAGATGCAAAATAAGAAAAAGTAGAAAAAGATAAGATAATATCTACTTCTCTTTAGTCTAGACTAGAGGCTCCATTAACAAAGTGATCAATACTCCTCACTTTTTCTTTATGGTTCTTCGATTGCAAACCCAACTCATCAAAAGATCAAAATTCCTTGAAATTTCCACTATTCACTGTTCAACAATGACCTGCCTTACCTTTCTCCTTTTTGGATTTTTGCTTTTTGTTTTTGCATTTGGGTTGCCCTTTTCAACCCAGGTTGTAAGATTTGCCTGCTTCATTTATTCTCTGGTCAGAAGTCTGATGCCCAAACTGTCTTATCATTGGGGTGAGTTTTGTTGATAGGTACTTGCTGGAGCAACAGGGTTAACGTTAAGGGGGTTAATCCTTCCAACACATGTAAGTAGCATCTTGAGTTGGATGTGAAGTCAAATTGTTTTCTCCCAAGTATCTGCATGAGCTAATTATTTTTCAAGATTTGATTTTAATTTATGGAGATTTTTGCTCCCATAGAAATGTATCCTAGTATGAATGATATGCTTGAGATCCTTCCAACTTTTGGTAGTTTTGTCTCACCCTGTGTGGTAATATGTAGTTCTTTTTGAAACCAGCTCTTTTTAGAAATAGGATTTTCACTGTGGGAGAAAAAATGTACTTCAAATTTGATAGAAAATATTAGCAGCTTAAGGATAATTTATGGCTTTGGTTGGGTTCCATGTAAATTTGGTAGTGAGTCATGACCTTGTTTGTTTTGTTTTTAGTAAGGCAGGTAGTTGAAATTTGGTGAACTTTGTCTTGTATTTATGCAGGGTTCACTCCAGAAGTGAGCAAAGAGGGCATTATCACTCCTTGTTTGGAGTGAGCGAGAATGAGATCTTATAATCATCCGATTTCAGAAACATCTAACACATTGAGCTCCGACTTTAGTTATTTTTTTTTTTTAAAAAAACAATTAAAAGGATTTAGTTTCATCATTGGAAAATAATATATTTGAAAGTCGACTTTTGTTGTTTACGTTTTTGTTGTGGTATAGCAAGTGGAAAATGTTGATGATGACTTTTATTGCAACACCTCCACAGGCTACAAAAATATAAACTTTGCATATTATCATTATCAACCATAAAAATTATACTTCTCCCAAAAAAAACTAAAAAATATACAAAGGCTTGAAACACAGCACTTTGAATAATATAAAAAAACCACCATACACATTCCCTTCCACACGTTTTGCATCTTCTCACCCCATAGTAAAGTGAATTAATTCACAGTGGGAGAAAAATAAATGGATAGACATTGGAAGAGGCAAGGAAAGAAATAGCAAGTTAAGTGGAATGAACATGAATTTTGGAGGCACTCACATTTTGGGGTATTTTTTCCAGAAATTGAGAATAAAGTTGAATACTTTTTTATTCTGCTCTAAACCACCTAGAATAAGAAGAGAGCCTTTGTTGATTGACTTGTGAAAGCGGGAAATAAAATTTTCCACTAGTCTTATTCTACAGGAGTTTCAGGGTGAGGTTCCACAGAGGTTTAAATTCCACCACTACCACCCACCAAATGGAAGATGATGATAGTTTCATCATCCTTATTATTGCATCACTTTTCATTATTCACTCATCCTTCTCTCTCTACCCCTCTCTCTCTCTCTCACCATGACAACGTTGGATATCACTGTGGTATCCACTGAAGGTCTGAACCAATACTCTTCCTACTTCAACCGGATCAGACCCTTCTTCACTCTCACCAAGCTACCCGCGCAACTGCTCTACAACTACGACGGCGGAGGAACAGGGGACCACGTGTTCCGTGTCCCACTCGATCCAACCTTCTTTTCCGACACATATTCGCGCCTCCACTTCCACCTCTACAACAACCGCCGCTTTGCGGGGCCCACGCTCCTCGGATGGTGTCTGATTCCGCCCTCCGACATTGCCTTCCCACCCTCTCCCTCCCCACGCTTCCTCAGTTACCGGCTACGGGCAAAAGACGGTTCCAGGACCCACCTCATCCTCAACCTTTCCCTCCGCTTCCACCCGCCCCATCCCGACACCTGTCAGTCTGTCATTGGGATTCCCGTCACAGCGCTTCGTAAATTTCGCACCGCCACCGGCCACTCGAATATGCACACTGATTTTTGATTTTGTTTTCCTTTTTCCTTTGTTTTAGTTTTAAACAACTCATTATCTCACTTTGGAATTGAGTTTTGGAGGTCAATGTCAATCACTCCTTTCGGCCATCGCAACTTGGCTAAGCACGGTAACGTGCAAAGGTGGCGTTTCAATCTGTATCTGTATTTTTTTTAACTCATGCGCAGTGCATTACTACTATTATATAAAAAAATATTAAAATAATAATATTGAAACTTTTATAAAAAATGTAGGTTCTAAATATATTATTACCCTTTCACTTCTATACTTTATTAGCATCTTTCATTCCACACACATTTTTATTTTACTTCTTCTAAAATCTTTAAAATTACTTAAATAAATAAATTTACACTTAAAAAAAATTATAAAATATAAACCAATTTTTAAAAATCAAAATAATTAATTGCAATACCATTTTAAAAATTAAAATAAAAATTTAATTTTTAAATTAATTTTTATTATTGTTAAATAGTTTTTAAATTATATCTAATTAGTTATTAAAATTTTAATTATCAATTATTTACTTTCTAAATTTGTTAAAAAAATCTAATTAGATATAATTTAAAAATTATTTAACAATTGAAATTAATTTACTTTTTTTTTTTAAATATTTTTTAATTTAGTTATTATTATAATTAATTATTTTAATTTCTAAAAATTAATTTTTATTTTATTATTTTTTTTAGTGTGTTTCACTGAATTTAAGAATTCTACTTTTAAGCTCTCAGGTGAAGTTTTTAAGAAAAAAACATTTAATTATGCATTTTTAAGATGTTTTTAACTTAAAAAATAAACAGAAATAAAGATTAAGCTCTATTTTCAAAAATATTTTTTAATTTAAAAAAAAGATTTTTATAATTATAACTAGATTTAAAGTTTTTTTTTTTTGTTTTTCTAAGATTACTTACTAATAAATACTTTTTATTTAAAAGACAACTTTTTAAGCTTAAAAATAACTACCGTTTGTTTCTATTTAAGTTTATCGATATTTTTTATATATTAGTTTTTACTAGTTTGATTTAAATTCATATAAATTTATAATCTTTTAAAGTAAGTTTACTTCTTATTGTGGGATTTTAATTTAGTTTTGTATATTGCAAAACATTATGTTTTTTTAGTATCAGAATGAAAAAATGTAGCACGCGAGGTCAGTTATATAGTAACTGTTAAGTTATTAATAGTTATTAATCATATTTTAAGTTATTAATTATATTTTAGTTTAAATATAAAAAAAATGTAATTATCTCATCTTAAATATGCAACTGCAACAAGTCTTAAACTTGTTGCTAACAAATGAGTTATTTCTCAATATTTGACTTTATAAAATCTTTAAAGTGATGAACAACAAATTTTAGAAGTCATGTTATCTTAACATATATAATTATAAAATTAGTTCAAATTTTAAGGAGATCGATACATCCTTCTAAGACTAGAATAAAAACTAACAAGAAGAACTCCAAAACAAGTTAATCAAGAAGAATTAATTTAATTGTATGATATGCACTAGATTTATTGAAATTCAATCATAATTTTTTTTGTATTTATAAAATTTATGCATTAGATTTTGTTTGTCTTAGTCTATATTTTATTTATTTATTGCTTGGACTAATTCTCAAAGTAGTTGTCACTTTCTTTATTTCTTGATTTTTTTTTATAAATTTGATGTAATCATGTTTATTTATTTATTTTAGTATTATTTTGTATGTAAATAATATTTGGTGCCTAACATGCATGAGTTTTATTTAAAAAAAGTTGTGAGAATAGACAAGCATAAGTGGAGCATGGAATTTTGAGATTGACAATTGGAGTCCTTATGGAATTTTGAGGTTGACAATTTGAGTCCATATCATCTAATTATTAATCCCAAAATTGTTAAATCACAGATAAGAGTGTAAGCGCCGCAACAACGTGGAAATTTTGGTACATCCACACTCAAAACCTTTAAGAGCTAAGTACTCCTTTGTGTTGTGTTTATCTGACTTATTTTATTTCTCTTATATAAAATAGTATTTTCTTCTGATTTTATTATTAACTTAATTTAATAATAAATATTGTTTTTTTTTATTTAAAATTGATTATTCATAATCTTTTGATTCACACTCATATATATTAATATTCTTAAATATAATTATCTATAAACAATAGGTTTATATGCAAAATCAGAATCAAACCATAACGTTAAAATAGCTAAAATAATAATGAAAAAAAAATTATACATTTAACTTTTGTTACAATTATCTAAGCTCATAAATTCATTACAGGTAGCTTCGGGGAAAGAAAGAAAAGTGTTGGTTTGTTGGAAGATGAGAACTTTATTGGTAGGAGAAAAAGGGAGTCTGAAGAGTTTATCGGTCTTTGTTCTGATCTTTAATCTACTCCATTATATTATTAATATTAACATTTTAAAATAAATTAAAAGTATTAAAATAATAAATAAAATGAATTCAAGTTAACTTCAATTTAATAATTTATTTTAATTTGTTATTTTGAAATATGGTTTTTTTCATTTAGTAATATTTAATAATGTTTTTTTTTTCAATTTCAAATTTATTTTAACTTTGATTTATATTTTAAAAAAAATACTATAAAATTATGGGTATGAAATTAACAATTATTTTACAACTATATCTAAATAGATTGTCTCTTTGAGGGTGACAATACAAATGTTTTTATTACATCTAATTTTTAACATAACATACTTTACTTAACAAAAAAAATTATCATATTAATTAAATTCCTCATATACTCTGAATTTATTTCTTTTTAATTCAGCCAACTTTATTTTTTTATTTTATCATCTTTTTACCTTTACTCTTTCCACTCTTTCATTCTTTTCTCTCTCTCTCAAATCCTCCAAACAAGACTAAGAAAACCAATAGAAATTATATTTCTAATAACTAATTTTATGTATGATCAAATATTAGAATATAGAAATATAATTAGAGTATTTTTAAATCAATGCATTAGAAAATTTAAATAATGAACCTTATTTGAATACAAGAAAACGATTAACTTTTATATATAATAAAATTTGAATTATAAACTAGAGAACTTCTTATTATTTCCTAAAAACATACAATACAACGCAAAACCAGAACTACTAAGCAAAAAAATTATTAAATTTGATTTTAAAATTGTTATTACAATTTCTTATCTAAATTGAATTCATGCACGTAGGATCTCACTGTATAGGATACTTTTAGAGTAAGTTATGGGACGAACCAATAACCATATTTATAGTTTTAAACGACAGAAATATCCTTTTGTAAGTTTGTTATCTTCTTTTCTTCTTGTATCATTTTTATTTTATATCTTTCACTATATATATACACTCCATGAATTATATAATTATTAATTTTCATCCTATTTCTCTTTTTTCGTTTTCTTTCTCTGTTTGCACTCAAATAAGCACAAGGTATAACAAAGTTGGCAAGTGAAAGACATAAGGGAGTTGGAGTAAACATTTTGGTAACATGTACAGTGAGACATGACAAAGCATTCCACAGTGGGTTTTAGGCAAGACATTTTAGGTCCATTACAACAATTCCAATGATGACTATATAAACCACTATAAAAATGATAACCAAATTGCCTCTGAATATAATTATAGCCGTATGCACTGAAGAACACCGATATACACAACCAGTTAGAAGCCGCAATAACTACAAATAACTAAAACAGTTATCGATGCATGACAACAGTACACAGCAGCAGCAACTGCATGGGACTGTGTCAAAGTATATTTAACAAGCTGTGCCTATTATACTGTGAATCAAAAGTATGCAGATTCCTCAACATGGCCGCTAAAAACTTTCCTGACATCAATCTTCTACACCTCCTCTTGACTGATGTTGCTACTTTTTAAGATGTTATACTTGCAGAGAGGGCAGGTGGCATTAATGTACAGCCATTTATCCACACAGACACAGTGAAAATGGTGACCACAAGGAAGTTCTCTTAACTCAACCCCATCGTCATAAGAGGAAAGGCAGATGCAACATTCCTATATGAAAAAAAAAAAAGTTTCAGAATGGTAGTGACTGATGATGCAGCCATTATTTCCAGCCACTAAGTTACTATATCAAAATTATCTAAGCAGGCACTAAAACCATTATGTCAATTTCCTTATGTTTTTAACGCTATGGTTATAGAAGAAACCATCAATTTAGTTCTTTTGAAGTATTACTCTCTCTCCTGTATAGTAGTAGTGTGTACAGATTAGCTTATAAAAACTTCATTTTTTCCTACTTATTTTTCTCAACTACAAATGCTTATGACAATTTTCCCAGATAGACCCAATTATACATTAAGAGACAGAGCAATAAAACCAATTGAAAAGGGTTATGCCCACATAAAATTTAAGACGTACCGCATCCTCCTCGGCAAGAACATGTTCGATAGGTGACTCAGCCTGGCATTCAGTCATTACTCCTCCAACAGGTCCTTGTATAGTTCCGGTATGTTTCTCATTGCTTTCAATTCTCCGGAATTTAAATTTTGACAACTGCTCAATGTCTTCCTTTGATGCTCCTTCCTGTTTTTTTTCCCAGACAAGGACAATTAATAAATACCAATAGATAAATAGATAGATAACAATAAAATCTCCCAGTAAACAGTCCTATGCTACACAACATTCACCATGTCCATAATATTAGTAGTACATTCACAATCAACTTCGAAGTCACAGAAAATCAAGTTACATGACACACGTATCTGAACTGTATTTCTTATGACAGCTGATATAGCCAAAAAACATCGGTCTGATTTCTAGGACCTCTACCTAGAGCATCCAGAATTTTGTGTGTTTGTTCATAGTGAGAGGTGTATTTCTTTTGTTATCCTCTGAATCTTAAATAATACTATCTAATTCTTAAAGTTTGTATTTTTCTCAACAAATTTCAAGTACCACAAACAGATATTTACTTATTTTTGCCTAAGATTCTGGGTCTTATTGATCTTTTCTAATTTGACATCAGAAAAGCGCTTCAACACCCTCCTTGGATTCTCAAAGTACCATTAGATTTTGGTTGCAGAATCTATCATTATAATAAAATAAAATAAAAATTCAAACTTAGAATATTTGGGTTTTCTCTCCCGATCCCATCTCTCTAATTTTAGGAGTAAATAATACTTCTGCTATAATTTGCCTAGCCTAAAACCCTGAACATACAGATCTATAAACAGTATGTATCTAAGGGTTTCCTGTGTGCAGAAAAATAGAGGACCTAGTGAGAGCACCCTGATATTAGGATTATGCGTCCATGATATCCATTATACTTTTGTTACACTCTACGAATGAGTCATGTTCACTGTGTTAGTACACAATACTACAGTAGTTGGCAAGTCAAACTAGTTAACATTGTGAAACATGTATCTAATTTAACACCGGTTTAATCTGCCCATTCATGTGTTCTACAAATGCAAAGACTCCAGCATTAAATTTATACAAATTATTATATATGTTGAAATGGTTAAAATTGCAAAGTTACTTCAAAGATCATTACTGCTCAGCAACTTCCTACCCATTTTTATACAGAATAATACAGTGCTTCCATTTGGAGCTCCTGAGAAAGTAGATTCAATAGCTTCACAGACTTCAAAACAAGAACAGGTAAATGACCAATCAAATATGACTTACTTGGTCTGCAACTGCGTATAGAAGTGCAATGATACATGGAAGACAACAGCAAACAGCGATACCAATGATACACGCCAGTGCAACACAGAAAACAACAAAGAAAACATCAAAACCCAGGAAAATTATGCATAGCCTGCAAAACATGTAGATTCGGTCAAAAGTATCAGCAGATTTTCCAAAAGATGAATAAATATGAACAATAGGAATGAGAGAGTCTGAGAGGACAAACCAGTAAAGCTGAGGAGACTCTTGGGCTAATTCTTGACCACCAGCTGATACCCAGTAGAATCCAATAATCCACCAAACAAATGAAAACATGGTATTGGCTGATTCCAAGTGCTTTGCAACACTGATGACCGACAAGCAGCAAATTAATGCACAGAATTAGAATTTCATTGTTCAAAATTTATGAGAAAAAAAAAGTTACATTAATAAATAATGGTAAAATTAAAATATCTTGTAACTAAAATATATTTTGTTGAACTAAGTAATCCTCATCATTTTTCTGACTGGCTGTCAATTATAAATTACATGGAATATACAATTTTTCAAGGAATGATTAATACACTCAGTGGAAGGTTGACTTGGCGAAGATTGGGTGAGAGGCTGAGCAGAGACTGTTATGAAAATAAAAGAAAAATGCAAGAGGAAGAATGTGTTGTCAATGTACACTGGTAGCAACAACAGTTGCTTTAGTACAGAACATTAATGTTTGGTACAGAATGAACATCAGAGATAATAAACAATGAAATAACGTTCTATTTTGTTCCTTTTCTACATCCTTTTAGACTTCATCCCTTGGAATTTCACATGAATTTGGATACTGTGAGGTGCTAAACTCCCACGTCGAGTAGTACTAGTGTGAGATATTCAATAGAATAATTAAGTGCTTGGGTACTTTCTCGAAATTGTAATTTTTAGAGTCCACGTTAAAATTTTGTAATGTTTACTTATGTTTTGTGTATTTGAAATTATTACTTAGAATTAAAATTTCTTAGAATTTGGACTTAGGCCTACCTCAACCCACAAAATTCACAGTCCCAAAAGAGACTAAAACTATGGCAGACTGGGGATTACTGCAATTAAGACGACTTTCCAACATGCCACACCCAGGGCTACTAGCCTGGAGGGTGGTAATGCAAGTGGCCCAATATGCTCCTTTGTTGTTCTAATACCATTTTAGAATTTGAACTCACGGTATGTTTGCACGATTTTCTCCATAAAAAAGAGTGTATCCGTAAGGTAATGTGTAGATCTCTCATATAGCTTCTTCAAAATTATATTTTTAACTAGTGTATAGGTTTATGGAGAAGTCAATTTTATTTTTTTTCTTCATATTTTTCTTTCCTAAAAGTCCTTATACTGAAGCTTGTCTAAACAGGCCCAAAACCAACCTATAAGGTAAGGAGTAAGGACCACCCATGTCTTATAAAAGCTTCGTTGAAGTCATATTTCTAGTTGATATAAGACTAAACACCATCCTTTAGACTGTAATTAAGACAACCCCAAAGAAACCAAAACCAAGGCAGGTTAGGGGTGAATACCATTAGGGTCACTTTCTAACACAATTCTAAATATAATGCACGTGCTAAACAAAAGGGTGACTTAGTGCACAAGTATTAGAAATTAATTAGGCAAAATTCAATCTCAAAAGCTTGATCCGGAAAGGAGGATTGACCAGGGTTTTTAAAGGCTACCTTCGTCTTTCCTAACCAATGTGAGATATCTACAACTTTTTCCTTACAAGCAGAGAAACTATTTTCAGGATTTGAGTGCATAACATCAAAGTCAAAAGGCCACAGCCTTATCATTGTGCCGAGGTTCGGCTCACGCAAGCTAAAAACAATATCTAAAATTAACTAAAACCAAGGCTGAAATCTGAAATACAGTCAGTTACATCCCTGCGGTTTAACATTGATCCTTTCTGGTACATAAGCATACACACTTACACCTGTGCTTTGAGAAATTTAAAAAAAAAAAACTTTTAACAGGAAATTAGGTTACATGGTTATCTCTGTCTTCTCGTTTTACCGTCAAATCATCATTTGCCCGTTTCAATCACTCAGTATCGGGAGAGACTTCAAATTCATCAAGCATTCGATGATAAGTGTTCCTAAGAGAAGGCTACGGTAGCTACATTAGCACTTAATCTAGTAGTGTAGTCATTCACAAATTCGACTAACATGCAACACTCACCTACACCTTAAATTTTCGTTTATGTATCAGTATCATGACGAATTGTTGACCAAATAAAAATCCGGATTAAACCATTTAAAAGAAGGTGAAGAAACTCACCTAGTACCCTCCTCATCGAGTTGCTCCAGCGACACATACTGCACGGAGCCAGAAGAAGAAGCCTCCCTCGAAGATGAACTCAAATTTCCACTGCTGCTCCCAATTCTGTCCTGCACTGAAACCGACGCGGTGGCGCGCTGGCTCCTCCTCCTTCTTCTATACTCTACGCAAACGCAAACCATGTGAAGAATGCATTGCAAAGCGTACCCCAAAATCCACAACCTCAGAGGCATCCCCGGCGCTTCGCTCGCGCTCAAAACCAAAACGGTCCCCGCTACAATCACGAACGCGAAGTTCCAAACGATGTCCAGAACAACCACCGGCTTCGAATACGCCCAATCGCTCTGCCTCTCCTCCAATTGTTCCGCCGCCGCCTCCCGGACCAGCATCGACGGCTCGCGCATCATCCTGCGCCCGCTCGCCTGCCTGAGGAACCGCGCCGCCTGCCGGAGCCGCTGCCGCCGAACAAATCGACGCCCTGTGGTGAGCTCCCCCGAGGAGCCGCCAGAATTGGCCAGAAGCGGCGTGGAATCGACGATGTCCTCAGAGGAAGGGCTCGGAGACGACCTTGTCGTCGCCATGTTTGAGTTTCTTGAGATTGAGAAATCGATTCGAAAAAGCGACTCGCAGAGTCCACTAGTGACTCGGTTCAGAACATGGAAAATTGTTGTTGCAGAGAATTTAAACGGGTGGAGGTGGCACTTTATAGAGGCGAATGAAGGAATGAATAATTGTGGTTTTGATTTGAGCGAAACAGAAGAGATACCTTACCTATCTGTAAAAGGGACTTTGAAATTTGCAAAATAAAAACAGAATCATGATTACTGATGACGACAATGTTTTTTTTTTTCTTTTTTTTTTTTGATTCAGATGATGTTTCTCCACTTTGCGTTCGGATTAACCTAAGACCATTTTATATTAAATCCAACACATCAAAATTAAGTCAAGTTTTTAATAATTACTCTTTCATGCTACGGTTAGGTACAATATTCTGATTTCATTCAATGCTTAATGAGATTAATTAACCTACCAAATTACTTCTACCAGTCATTTAGACTATTTTTATTTTATTTAATGATGTCTTTCAAAAATGTCTTGAATTAATTAGATTATGTTTTCAATTACTCTTTTTCACTTTTTATAGCATCAATTTTAATTAATGACCCTAAAAAATGTAATGTAATTAATATAAGTAAATGATATTAATTATTGTTTTAAGTCAAGCAAATAGTAACTATTTTTGTTCATATCTGTATCTAGAAAGGTAAACACGGTTTATGACCTACTTAAAATAATATAGGATATTTGAAGTAAATTATATACAAATATCTATGGGGCTAAGTTATCTTATTGGTGATGTTTTTGTTTTATGATAATAGTGAACGATAATGGATTTTTTTAATAAATTACCATTTAAATATTGTGTGGAATAAAATAAAGATAAGATACAATATATTAACAGACCTTGTGGACTGTGGTTTGAGCAGAAGAAAAAAAAATGTATTTTTAGTCATTTTAAATTTTCAACTCATAATTCAGCAACTTAATTTAAAATTTAAATTCAATCTAAATTGGTCTGCGTTTGATCTTTGGTGATACGTTTAGTTTTATTTATCTTCGAAAATATTCAATAAATGATAATACATAATTATTTTCTTTACCAAAAGTATCCATGTAATTCCTGAATTTTAAAAAATAGGGACATATTTCTTTAATTAATTTTTTTTTTAATCCCTCAACTTTTTTTATAAAAACATTTTTTATATTTTTCAAATTATACACATATCCCTACATTTATCTTTGCCTTATCCCTTACATCTTTCATCTACATATCCCTACTCTCTACATATCCTCTTTGTTTTTTTTTACATGGTATCAAGAGGTTATTCATGGCTTTTTCTACCCACTACAACCTCTTCTACCTCCACATCACATGTTGTCCCTCTCCATATCTTTGCCACATCCATCCATCTCAAACTTGATTATGGTAATTATTTTATCTAGAAACAACAGATATTAGTCACCATTCATAGTCTAAATCTTTCATCTTTTTTGAAATCGTCCATTACTTGCTTCATCGGTTACATCGTACTATTATCTTGTCAATCTTCAACAAGATCAAACCATAATCAACTTGACTTATTTCTTTATTTAAAAATTATATTGTTTTGTAACTAATGTTTTACACTATTTCGAATAAAAAAAAATCATCATATAAACATTCTTAATAAGAGAAAAAAACTAACCACGGATATAAAACAAATTATCTATAATACTATATGATGGACATGCTCATCTTCTAAAGACACGCCATTTCGTTATATTTACTATTTATTATACCTTAAAATCAAAACACTTGAACTCTTGTAACGAACTCTCTCATGCATATTTCAGTATCTCAATTGTACCTAACAAACAAAATTATCACAAAAATATGTTAAGTAAGACATGGACAATAACCGATTTAAAATATAAAGTAAATAATAAACTGAAAACAAAAAGAATGAAAATCTGTTGAATAATAGCAAGATAGAGAAAAACTATCATATCCAACAACAAAAATAGTTGAACACGCTACTTTTTAAGAAAAAATATACATATTTTATTAAATTATATATATGTATGTATATTATTTAAAATATGTATAATTAAAATTAATATAGACATTCAATTTTAACTCAATTAAGTAAGGTAGTGTGATAGGAAATACAAACACATATGTAGATTATATTGTAAAAATAATAAGATGCTTTTTAGATTTATGTTTTGTTTGGATTAAGGGGTGGAATTGAAGAGAAAGGGTTAGAAATATGAGGTTGTTTGAATCAAGATAAATAGAGTGGAAAGTGAAAGAAAGATTTATGGATATTTGTGAGTTATTTGATAGATATAATAAATTTTAAAAATTATAAAATAATATAAATATTAATAATATAAAAATATAATATATATTTAATATAATAGTTATAAATGTTTATATAATAAAAATATGTATACATAATCGTTTATCATGATGCTAGCATCAATAGGATCAATCATCATATTTGATGTGTGTCGTTCCCACACGATGTTCCAACTATCGCTAGGGTCAATCACTGCATTCGAGGTATTATTCGCTTTGGAGTTTGGAGTTTCGTCACAATTTTGTCCTTAAAAGGCATCTCGATGGATTAAGGGAAGAAGATGTATATAAATTGTCATTGGTCTCGACTCCTAAACGATATGGAACTATTGGGCGTACCGGAACACATTAATCATCAATAGGATCACCATCATTTAGGCTAAGTTTTAAATTGAGATCCATAAATAATCTAATTGGTTTGTTACCTAAAAAACCAATATCATAGAACAAAGATAAATTATACTTTCTTTGACTTAAAGTGATGTCCTTTTTGGATTTGACAATTTCCAAGCCTAAAAAGTACCAGAGAGAACCAATCATCTTTAGTTTGAACAATGAATTCAATGCTCCATGTCAATTGTACATTATCAACATAAGAAGAATCAAGATTTGTTTGGATGTTGTTGTCCATATAGACCAACAAAATGATCAATGAAGAACCAAAATCATGAGGAAACAAATAGTACTTATTTTTAGACTATGTAAAGTTGCAATAAGGTTAAAGAGAACTTGCAAAACCATTTCTAGGAAGCTTGTCTTAATCATATATAGATTTATTCAACTTACTAACTAATCCTCTGATTCTTGTTTTGTAACCCTTGAGAATATCCATGTATACTTTTTCAAATAACTCACAATTTAAGAATGTATTGTTGATATCTAATTGTTGTAGGTTCCAATTTTTTGCAGCAGTAATGACTAATAAGACCCTCACGAAACTATGTTTAGCCACTGGTGAGAAAGTGTTTGAAAAATCAATCCCTAACCTATTATGTGTAGCCCTTGTCTACCAACCTTTGTATCTGTCCACTAAGCCATCAATATTACATTTCATTTTAAAAACTCATTATAAGGTAATGTATGCTTTATGGTAAAGAGTGTAAAGGCCAAGTGTCACCATCTTTGAAAGTCTCAATTTCTTGAGCCATGTCATTTATTCATTTAGGACAGATGATACTGGTTTTTTAGGTAGCAAATCAAATATATTACCTATGGGTTCCAATTTAAAACTTAACTATGATATTATATTAGATAGTGAGTTTAAGCATAACTCATCCTTACAAAACCGACATAGTAAGGTAAAGTTTGTCTCTACTTATATAATGTAGATTAGTCTTTTTTCTAACTTAAGTGAAATCTTCAACACACCTCCACATAATGAGGACATCGTATGTTCACACCGAAGACATCGAGCATGGAAATTGAGGAAGGTCTTGTTGTAAAATGATGCATACATATATATACATATATATGTATACATATATATGTATTGCAGAAGAAGAACCGTTGCAACACACGTTTCCGCTAGTCCATTGTGCAAATCGAATAACACCTGGAAACTCCTCTGTTTTTTCTGATGATTCATTCTCCAACCGTTTTCAGATTTAGTTTGTTTCTTTGAGATCGGATGGAACCTCTGGAATGTTGCAAGACTTGTTCCACGTTCCTCCTCCTTTTCTGGTGGTTTCCCACCTTTTCCAACGTCACCTCCTAGCCATTGGAACAACAGGCAACTTCCTAGACAGAAGATATACATGGAAAGAATAAGAGTTTGTAGCTGAAGATGCAGAAACCCCGAGTACGATGCTGAAGTGTTCATTGATGGGTTGGGAAAGCAGGCTATTTGTTGGTGCTTAGCGTTAGTGTGGTTCATTCGTGAATCATATCTCAATCCTTCTAAGTGAAAAGATTGAAGCTTGCTTTGAAATCAAAAGGAATTGGACAATCGAGATGAGTCCTAGTACTCTTCCTCTCTTCTTTTTTTGGTTTTTGAGCTTCTCTATTTGCCTATAAATAAGAGGCACGAGAATGCTCCAACACAACATCACTCACAGTGCATTCTTTCTCCTTCTCTCCTTCATTTTTTTCTCTTTCTTTTATTCTAAACATTTTTGGAATCTTGAGTTCTTACTCTTTCAAGAGTTTACTTGCTAGTTTTGATTCTCAAAATTTTTCGAGAAGTTCTTGTTGTATCCTGCGGGACTTGCACAATACACTGCGAATAAGTCTTTACGGACAGTAATCGCCCACGCCTCAGGAAATCAACTTTGTGTTTTTTAGTCTTATTTACTATAAGTCTAACATTGGATTGTACAATAGGACTAAAATTCATTCGATTAGGATAAACTCTGGATAACTATAGTAATATATAAAGAGAGAAAGAAATAAAATAATTATTTAATCAAAGATAGAATAACTAATTATATATAATATCTATAATATTTTTACATAGAAAAAACTAAATAACTGATTGTATATAATATTTATTTATAATACCTAATTATATTTTATTCTAATAGATTTTAATCATTAATTAAATATGTGTTCTAAAGAGTATCCTAAAGTGTGTTACCTTTCCTAATCTTATAAATATACAAATTTATATGTAGAATATAAACTTTGAGAGAAGAAATAAAAATAAATATAGAGAAGGGCGACAATGTCATAGGCATTGGCATGGTGCAGATTAATGTGATTTGGAAGCTGAAAGTAGAAGCCACTTTATGCCGGCTAAAGGGTTACACCACAGACCCTTCATTACTACTTGTTTGGATTTTGCATTAACAGATTCTTATACATCATCATTTCTCTCACACCACAATTATTGGACTTCTTTCAATTCCATGTAATGTAGGTACAAACCACAAGGACTGCAAAGATTTTCCGCTTCATGTTTCCTTAATCACCTCAACTATCATTTGTTTTCCACTTTAAAATTCATTTCAGACACTCAAACCTCATTTTTTTTTATCTCTAATAAATTAAGAAAATCCCAAGGAAGTGGGATTGTATTTTTTTAGTGTTATCGAACGGAGTTGAAATAAAGAGAACGATTGTCTTTCTTCTCGTTTGGTCGATTTATCTTTCCTTCCTTCTACTCAAACGATCTCTCCGTACTCTTCCATTCCCTACTCCTCGTCTCCTTAACTCCGAGCTGGGATGGTACCTACAAAAAGTACTTTGACGCTCAAGTAAGATTTTGGTGTTCGGCACTCGGTGCTATTAGTACTAAATGATGACGTACCTGATTCTTTTAATTTGTGTCTATTTATATGATTATCATGAGTCTTTTGTTATTAGGTTGGATTAAGAATTTAGATTGTAATTAAAAATGTATTACCTAGTGCTTGATCATTGATTAATTTCATTAATTCTCTATTTGAGTATAATAGTTTTAGTCGTGTCAGTCATTCTTAACCAAGTGTCGAAACTCCAAGTGTCATACAGACTCCACCGGTACAATTAGAAAATAGAATTCATCTCATGAGAAACATGAAATTCTTGACAACTTTTACCAGTGATATAAAAGAGAAGTTAACAAGGTTTTTTGATCATGATGGGGTTATTTTTTTTTGTTTTTACCAAAATGGAGTCCGTTTAAAAAAAATTACAAATTTAGACAAGTCGTGCCAATTCGGCACGACTTCATATGCAGAAATCGTTCCAATTAGGCACGACTTCTGCCATGTCATACTGAAGTCGTGTCAACTTGACACAACTTTTGCCCCGTCATATTGAAGTCGTGCCAACTTGGCACGACTTCTGCCTTGTCATACAAAAGTCGTGCCAAGTTGGCACGACTTCTGCCACGTCATTTTTTTTAAAAAAAATTATTGTTTATATATTGGATAGTAAGTTATGTAATGTTAAAAATTAATTTGATACATAATTTTATAAGAGTGTTAGTTTTAAGGAATAAAAAATTGGATAATCGTGTATGGATCATGTTTGACGGTAATGTAATACAATAACTTGATTATTTGATTAATTAAAAAATGAAGAAAATTCTTATTGAATTTGAAAATAAATAGATAAATGAAAAATTATTATATTTGAAAAATAAATAGAGAATTATTGTTATGAATTTGAAAAATAAATAGTTTGAGAAGTAATGATTTTACAGAACACGTAATGATGAGAAGAAATTAATTGTTAACATTACATAACTTACTACCCAATATATAAACAATAAAATTAAAAATAAAAAAAATAAAAAAAATTATGACGTGGCAGAAGTCGTGTCAAGTTGGCACGACTTCAGTATAATAGGGCAGAAGTCGTACCAAGTTGACCCGACTTTAGTATGATATGGCAGAAGTCGTGCCTAATTGGGACGACTTCTGCATATGAAGTCGTCCCAATTAGGCACGACTTGCCTAAATTTGTAATTTTTTTTAAACGGACCCCATTTTAGTAAAAACAAAAAAAAATAACCTCATGATAAAAAAAAACAGTTAACAAATTAACACAATAGTAATACTATGTTATATTTGTATTTCATATAAAATTAGACAACTTATTTCCTCTCTATTTCTCATACATTTGTATTGTCAAAAACTGAATATTGAACTTCTCATATATTTTACTTTTATATGTCAAATAAAATTATGCCAGCTTTATTAATTTCCTTTTTAAATTTCAACCTTCATTAGCAGAGGAGTCAAAATTGTTTTTGCCTTGTTTTTATAATATCTTGAAGAAATAAAAAAGGTGTGTAGTGGGTGTCCTTTGTCTGAAAGCATGAGATGCAATGAATGAAGATATACTAATGTACGCTTGTACATACATTTTCCTGAATAAAGCCCAAATAGGTGACGAAATTGTAAAGGTATACAGAGCTAAATAGGTAGATAAAAACATCAAAAATGTTCTGCAATTCAATGAAGACTGCTACTTTCTGCACCTCCATAACTCCATATGTTGTTGCACCATCCAATACAAAAACTTAAAAATATCCTTTTATCTTTTTTGTGTCACTCATATAGATTTATAAAATTCAGAAGCAATTTTAAGAAATTATACATATTTTGAATTAATCTCATATTCAACTAATTCAAAATATGATATTTCGGATTCTATATTACATAATCCCCGAAAGTTACTCTCAAATTCAAAAAATTAAACTATGTAATCCGAAAACTAATCACACATATGAAAAAAGACTTTCATATTATATAATAAAAAAACCAATCACACATCTGAAAAAATATTTTCAGATTACATCCAGAAACTAATCTTATATTAGAAAAGACTTCTAATATAAAAACCTACTAATTACATAATTCAAAAACTAATTACAAATTTGAAAAAAAAACTTCTGGATTAAATAATCCAAAATATTACAAAAAAAGTGCAGGAAGAAACCGTCTTGGATGGAACTGATCAATTTATGTGATATGATAACTACAATTTTAAAATTGCTCAATTTTCATTATTTTTCATTTAAAGTTATAATGTTATAGTCCAGTACATGATCGTCAACATATGACTCTAAAACATTGAAAATCACTGTAACAAACATGTATTTACGTATGTGAGTATTTATGCCTATCCAAACGAGCAGAACCAGGGTAAGCTTTGTTAGTGAAGTTTGCGTGTAATGCAGCAAGCCTTTGCGTGGCGAATTTCGAGTCACCAAATCCATGATCATGAACCGAGTATCTGTTAGAAGAAGAACTAGACCTCTCATATTGGGGCCTCTGCTTTGGAGCACTCGCGGATCTTACCTTTGCCATTGAGGATTCAGTGTATGCCATGTAACTCGGATACTCAGGTTCAGAATAACCACTTCCATGGCTCTTTGACCCATCACTCTTGCTAGGAGTAAAAGGGCTTCTTTTGGACCCACCATTTCTAGAAGAGGCAGACAAAGTACGAGGACTATTCTCACCACCACACCATGAGTTCTCCTCAACCTCCTCCTTCGTTTTTAGAGGGCTGTAAGACTCAACTTCACAGACCAAACCATGGCTTGGGGAGTAAAACTGGTTTCTACCCTTTGATGTTGCCATCTGTGGTTTTACAGAATCATTTTCTAGCATCCTGAAACATCTTTCTTCGTCCAGGCTACAACCTCTTGACCACGATCTTCGTTGATGCCATGATTCATTGATTTGCATGCGGGATTTTGAGCTGTTTCTCTGCACTCATAGGAATGTTTCCATAAGTTCACTCACTAAAGAATTCAATCATGCACAGAAGAGGTAAATAAATAAATAAATACCTTGAGTAATGATGGTGAGTGATCATATTTCATGCTCTCGGATCTGATGGGGCTTTCAAATTTGTCTGGTTTTGCTGGACTCTGTGAATGGAAAACATTCTAAGGGTAATGTATTTGTATTGCCACAGCATCATTAATTTGATCGAAAAATTTAGTTGATTATCCAATGAATATGTAGGTAAGAATTTGTATCTGTGTAACTCATTTAAAGGCAATAAAAGTGAGAGGAATTGAAGATGGTTACCACATGGAGGAGGGGAGTGGATGAGTTTGCATTCCAATATGGGCCGTGCAAAATTTGGGCCCGCCCAGCACGGAATTGGGCCTGAACACGTAAGAGTGTTTGTACTCTTTGCAGCCATTCTGACGTGCGCTTCCTCTCAATCTCACCCCTCACCAATGCCTGAAGCTTCACCAATCCTTTTAACGCTCCAAGGGCTTTCCTTGCCTACAAATTTCAACATCAAACACCATTAATATCTCAATTTCACCTTTCATTTCACCCAGGTTCATTCAGGGTCACAGAAACTCACAAAGATACCACGTTTAATCTTTCATTAGTGTAAATATCACTATATTATATTTTCATTAAACTATGTAACGTTTATCATTACTCTTTTCCCAGGATTAAAAAATTAAGATCATGTCAACTTTTTGGGAAGAAGGGAAAAAAAAAAGACATGAATAAGTTTTGATGAGAAGGTGCATTGATGGTGTGTGAGGTGTAAGCAAGGGAAAAGTATTTATCAGCATTATTGAAGTGTGTCTGCAGCGTCGTGTTGTGGTATTAATAGTGTTGTGATGAAATGGAAGTTTAATGAGCTGAAAAAGTCATCAATGTCTGTCCCAGGCAAAAACAAACGTATCTTACATTACAGGGTGGCGGGGCTCCTTTTACATTTGCATCTGTCCCCACAAAACCAAGACACAAGCCAAGGATCATTCCTTTACCAGACAAAAGAAAAAAGTACTGTACTTGAGTTTTCAAATCAGTTTCACAGCCCAACACCTGATTAAATCCTTCTACAATCTACATTTAATCTGCGAATCTATCATTACAACAAAGTACCAGCGTTACCAGTTCTTCATAAAAGTTACTCCCAAAACACAACTAAGTTACCAATTCTTCATAAAAGTTACTTCCAAAACATAAATAAAATTGTAGCATCATGGACAGTGCAACGAAAAATTAGACTTTTTTTTATAAGATTCATATGATCCATTGATTTTCTTTTCTGAAATATATTTAATTAATCGTTCTAATAAATATTTAAAATGAATGACATAATTTTTTCTTCCAGTGTGTTAATTAAACCGAACTAATCATACCAATCAACTTTATAATACACTTTACGTTGCTCTGCGTGTGTGAAGAGAGTGAAAAGCAAGATGACATTAATGGTGAAAAGGGCAACACGGAGGGAAGAGAAAGAGGGAGATGGTGACGCAGGACGCACCTCGATACGCGTTAGTAGCTGTCACCCAAACAGATTAATCGGTCGTAATTAATGTTCATTCATTAATGTTCATTCAGAGCAAGAAATTATGTTTCGCAGGAAATTGTTTCAGACCACAATTTTAAAACAGAACCTCTTACAAAAGCCTTCACAAAACAAGACACCGTCTCACAGATAAGCCAAATCTGCAAACATAGGACGACACTCCCTATTTTCGCTTTTCACCCACCCTTCTTCCAGGATCCTTCATATTTTTTCCTTATTAAACTAAAACCTCCTTTCACCACCACATAAACATAAGGACAAACAAATACGGAAACTTATTTAACTTTTGTGAAAATTCATAAAACACTTCACTTTATAGAAGCTAGCCATAAACACTGATTATGTTAAAACAACCTCGTGCAAGATGATACACCTACTCGAATGTACATAAATATTTTCGTTAAGGAAAAAAAGAACAATAATAAGAAGATGAGAATAATGTATAGAATGATCGTACGAACCAAAGAGCCTCGAAACGCGGCCTGAATCTTAACGGCTGCCCATTCTTCTCGAGAAACGCCTCCGACGACGGTGGCAGCGGCGAGTGGTGCGAGGTTGGGATCAGCGCTTTCCACGTGTCCCGAGGAGTGGCCTCCGCTGGTGGGTGGTGCGTGGTGGTTGACGGCGGAATGGTCCTTTTCTCGGTAGGACTTGACGAAGCTCCACCGCCGTTTCTCCTTGGGCGGTTTGGGAGCGGCGGCGGACGGCGAGTCTTGCCTTTTGAAACCGAAAAGGCCGCGAAACCATTTGGATGCCTTACCCATTAACTGGGTCTAGAAGAAAAAAACCATTAACGAAATGGTTTGGGTTTTGAAGATGCGTTTGTGGAAGAAAAGGAGTTAGAAGTTGGAAGTGAGTTTGCGAAAGAAAGAGAGAGTGAAGGTGGCTTTTTGTGTAAGCAAACTGTGAAGAAAACAGAGAGTAACATAGTAAGGACTCGTTTGGAGCGAACTAACATAATGAGTGTGCATTAAATCTTTTTTTTTCTTTTCTGTAGAAACGAGTCTATTAGACACACACGTGTATTCAAGTGAAAGAAAACTCGTAGAAAATTAAGGACTAGGAAATATAGCAAAGAAAAGCAACAGAAATTGTAATTTTTTTAAGAAAACGTGATTATTAAATAATAAATTTCCGTATACATTAATCAATTTTATCTTTTCCCACAATAGTTTTTTCGTTTACAATTTGACCAAAACGATTGATTATTAAATCTAACAATCAAGTATTCTTATTCTTAGTTAAATACCTTCTTATTTATATTTAGTGAAACAAATATCTTTAAAAATAAAATTGTTAAATACATGGATGATAAAATAACGTGAAAGGAGGTGAGTTCTGAATTCAAGTTTGACTAGTTTATAGATTGATCTGTAACATTTATTAATTTTTCAATTTTCCCTAAACTGTTCCAACTAACTGCTTTATACTCTTATTGATTATGTAAGGAAGTTTGAGCCATGTTGGTTACGTATTATTAATCTGGTTACGTATAAAATAAAAAATTTGATTGCAAAGTTTGAAAATATAAAATAAATTTTGTGAGTAGTATAAAAAGTTTCTAACCACAAGTCAGAGATGGAGTAAACTTGGCCAGACTTACATTTCATTTTTTTTTAAATCAAATTTTTATATAATTTGACATTTCAATTATATTGATATTTTAAATAACAACAATCATTTTATCTCATTTAAAATTTTATTATTTTTCATTTCAAACACCACTCAGATAAATAGATAAATAATTTTCAATGTAGTTTGAGTTTACACTTCAAGTTTATGATAATAAAAATAAAAATAATAGTTTAACATTGTAAAGAAAGACTTATTTAACCATTCACTTTATTATCAATTAGGTTTATTTTATTGAACATACTTGGTTTAATGTATAATGTCGTTAGCCTAGGTAAAGGAAAACCTTGAAATGTAGATGTTTCAAGATAAACATGTTTTTTTATTAAATATTTTATAAAGTAATATATTTATTTTGATACTGTACGTAACAAATACATTTTATATCTCAAGACGTTAAACATTTTTATTTTTACTTATATTTATAAAGTAATCCTTTCTACTTTTTGATTTTTCTGTTTCAAAAAATAATTGATGTTTTAAATTTTCAAAATTTAAAATATACCCTCACACTTCATGAAAGTACTAAATAAAGATATTTTAGCTAAAATTTGGTATGAAGGTTCAAATATATATATATATATATATATATATATATATATATATATATGTGTGTGTGTGTGTGTGTAATTGAATGAAAAGAGGCATCACATGAATGAGAATGGGGGTTGGTGATCCAAGCATATAAACACCAAGATATGTTAAACAGTGGATAAATTATTATCGCATTTTTTTTAATTTCCATTGAGTTTATATGCATATGGATTTGCGTTTTGTTTATGTTTAACGTAAAATTACACGTTTTAAGAGAATGAGTTCAAACAACAACGTTGTTGTCACTCTTATATTACGTTGAATCCAACGTATTTCGAAATATGCTACATATTCGTTTTCTAGTTCCTTCTCCACAATTTCACATTCAATTTAAAATAGAAGAAATTGAATGGAAATATTTTATTATGAAATGGTCTCAATATTTTTTTGTTTGATGAAAGTGGTGGTTGGAAATGTAGACTTTTGAAGTGTGAATTGACATGGTCAAATAGATTGTGACCACATGCAGACATGAACACTTTATGTACCTTTTCTATGTGAGGAGAAGCTTCAAAATGAGACTCGCTTTTCAAAATTGGACCAATTGTGTTACTCAGTCAACGTATCTAACCGACAGCTACACGTTTTTGGATTGTCTTTTGATATTCACCAGGGTTTATTAGCCTCTACTTTTATTTTATTATTTTCTACAATTATCTTTGGCTAATAAAAAAAATCAAAACCCAATTTATAAACATATTAAAATCCATTTCAAGAACGTTTTTTATATAAATGTTTCTTTAGACATTTGAATATTTGATTAGATGCTTAAGTGACGTGGTTATATGTTGATTATAACCATATTATTATTAACACAGTTCAGATTTTATTGTGTTTTTCCCCACAAATTTCGTAATTATTTTAATTTTACAATTAATAAAATACGCACAATATTAAAAGTGACATTTATATAAAAATAAAACTTTTATTCATCAAAACTTTAGAATTTAACGGGAAATCAACCATAATAGTTTAGGGTTACATAACAAGACAAAACAAAAATAATAAAAAAATAAAAAAAATGTGTTTGTTATTCTCAAATGCGATAAAAAAAAAACTCTGTTAAATCACATTTTTTCACTCTAATTCTTATTTTTTATTTTTGACAATTATAGTTTCACTCTTCTTATGTAAATATTTATTAATAAATAATAATAAATTTACATGTAAAATTAAAACATGACAAGTATTTTAGATTTTTTAAAATTTGATGAAATAATTTTTTTACTATCTTTTCGATTCTTCTTTAATTTTTTTAAAATCAAATATCTTATTGGCTCCTAAACAATAAAAGAGAGTGGTGTACTATCTTAGTTTAGTATTGAAGAAAGAATTTCCACATATGTTAATATTAGCATAGAGAAGATACATTTTATGATGCTTGTTCGTACTGATAATATGTTTTTTAATATTGATCGTACGCATTTATGAAATGAAGATGAGAACAACAATTTGAACTCTGCAATTGCAAGCTTTTCAGTAATAGGGTCTATTTGAAGTGTGTAGCACCCACCCTAGGTGTCTGCATTCCAAATAAAGTTAAATAAATATATGCTTCTGTAACAATAACTTTTATACCTGTTATTAACATAAAAAAAAATGTCACATTCAACTGTTTTAGGTTAATTCCATCAAAATCAAATTTATCTAACTAAAAATTAACAGACACTGCTGCGTTTGATTAAAGAAAAAAAAATTGAGAAAGAAAATGAATTAAAAGTAAAAATGATCTTTTAACTTGTTTAATTGTATCTTTTTACACGAATATATAAAAATGAAAATACATTATAAATAAAAGTATATGAATGATAAATAAATAACTGCATTTTCATTTTGGTATGTATATAACATTTCTCTCAATCTCTCCAAATTCAAAAGAAATATATATATATATATATATATATATATATATATAAATATATATATATATATATATATATATATATATATATATATATATATATATATATTTTTATAAATTTTAAATTGTGAGAGAAAATTTATA
>Ga0123342_1002046_pt1 | contig 33826 bp, 16 predicted proteins | sample Turbeawhitnodule_FD_89960 | JGI IMG/M metagenome (GOLD analysis project Ga0123342, IMG submission 89960) | Root nodule microbial communities of legume samples collected from Mexico - Turtle bean Mexico white nodule | ecosystem: Host-associated > Plants > Roots > Nodule | place: Mexico: Nepantla... | reverse complement strand
AGAGTGAGGATCGGCCACCGGCCAAATATCCGTGGCCTTCGGCCGTCTTGGTTGAGTCTTCAACGGTCTCGGTCCCTCGGCCAAGTCTCCAAGGGGTCTTGACCTTCGGTCTCTCGGCCAAGTCCTCAAGGGGTCTTGACCTTCGGTCTCTCGGCCAAGTCCTCAAGGGGTCTTGACCTTCGGTCTCTCGGCCAAGTCCTCAAGGGGTCTTGACCTTCGGTCACTCGGACGGATAGTCTTGCCAAGTCCTCAAGGGGTCTTGACCTTCGGTCACTCGGGCAGATTGACTGGGCATCGGGCAGCCAGATGGGTCCCAGTCTCGCCCGGTACCGGTACAAATTTCATCATGTCAAATACTCATTTCATCTACCATATTGTGATAATAGTTAATTAGAAAAAATTTCACAGGCATACTAATTCATAACATCAAAATATTATTTTTAATGTTAAAAATATCTAACTATTATTTAGTTGTACAAGGTGTGTGCTATAATATATGTTTTCATTATTATATTTTTAATCTTTGTGTGCTATAAAACTTTATGAAATGTGAAACAATTTTTTTGACTACGAAAATAAACAAAGTTTAAGAATAAACGATATTGATTTCATGTTTTTTTTTTCTCATGATAAAATACGTGGTTTTGTATTTAATGAATCGATAAAATATATAAAAAGCTATAGTGATAAAATATATAAAAAAAAACAATGAAATGCACAAATGACTATATTTCAGTAATTTATGGATAATATGTAACGTGATTAGGCTAAGGGTTTTATCTTAAAAAAGGGAAAACGCAGTTATTGTTTTTGCGATGAAAACAAAGTGTACTGTGTAAAGTTCTCTTTGTTCTTCACTCGCGAAATTAGGGTTCGGGACTTGTCTTCAATTTCCCAAATCTACCCAGTACGTGCCATATTGACCGAATTTTCCCTGAGACGCATCGCAATTCTTCAGCAGTTTCGTTTTGGTAAGCTGCGAACCGAATCATATAGTGCGACACGGTGAGTTCTTCAAATTCAATGGGCAAATCCGAATAATACAAGTATTTTTATCTTGGAAATGAAAAAAAAATGATTTTGGAGTCGTAAGCAGCTTTTATATCATATGGGGTTGCAGGAAACTAGGAATTAGATCAATGGCAGAAGATCTGGTACTGGATACTGCAATCAGAGACTGGGTGTTGATCCCTCTCTCTGTGGTTATGGTTCTCATTGGTGTGTTGCGCTATTTCGTTTCTAAGCTTATGCACTCTTCACAAACCCCAGATGCCAAAATTGTTAAGGAGGGGTATGCTTTAGCTTTGTTCATTGCTCGATTATGTGTTTCTATTTTTCTAATTTTGATATCTAAGGGATGTTAATAAATTTAGGCAAGTGATCGTTAGAGCTCGGAATTTACGTGCTGGAGCGAATTTTATTCCTTCCAAGGCTTTTCGCGCACGCAAGATTTATTTCTGTAACGAGGTTTGTTTGCTTATTTAGTCTATGTTCGGTTTTCCAGAAGGTTTTTTGGTTTAAGGATGTGTTTCTTGATTGGGAGAATATTGATATTTCATCGTACTTATTCCTATACTCAAATCTTGTTTCAGTGGGTAATTTACAAGTTAGTTGATGAATGAATTTCAAACTTGATGATTCTGAATCAGTTCTAGAACTCGCTAGTTAGAAGTTAATAACTGTGTCACGAGCCTTGCGTGGTATTTTAAATGATATTTGCATGTACCTGACCAAATCAACAGTGAATTGATTGTTTGTGCATTTTCATTGAAGGAAAATGGTCTGTTGTTTGTTCCAAAGGGCCAGGGCCAGAATCCACAAGCACAGATGTTCTCTGATCCGAACATGGCCATGGATATGATGAAGAAAAACCTTTCAATGATTATTCCCCAGGTGTGTACAATTGGAGTTTGACAGTCTCTAGCTTTAGATTTCAGATCATGTTCTTTCTTGTACTCTATTCTAAATATTAGAAGACGCCTCACTGGCTTTTACTTGTGTTGTTTCCTATTTTTTGACAGACTCTTACATTTGCTTGGGTGAACTTCTTCTTTTCTGGATTTGTAGCAGGTAATTTTATACTTGTAGTTGTTTCGTATAGTTTATAGAATATTTCTTTGCGTGAATTCATATTCTTCCAAATGCCTTTGATATTTTTTGCTTAAATATGTTTTTAGTTTATGAATATAGTCATATTTTGTTTTTGAATCCTACAGTTTTTTTTTTTACTTTTGATCCCTGTAGTTTTTTTCTTTGCTTCTTGTTATTTTGTTTCAGTCCCTGTAATATATATACACGCATATTACAAATATTTGATAGGGACTAAAAGCAAATAATCTACATAGTACTAGGACAAAAGATTAAAAAAATGAATATTTTAGATGGAATAAGATAAAATAACAAGGACCAAAACCAAAAGAAAAAACTTTGCAGGGACTGAAAGTACAAAATTGTAGGGAACTCAGAGCAAAATTTGACCATATTTCAGGGTCCAAAAATATATTTAAGCCTCTTTTTTATCTATCATTTTAAAGTGCCAAGATGCAGGCTCTATTCTGTGAATAATTATACAACTTGAATCTTTTATTAGCACATGCATGTGTTTAAGATGGTCATCTGCTGCTTGAAGTAGCCTTGGTTTCATTACTTTTATTATTTACCTCTTTGAAAATGTTTAAAACATCCCTGCAGCCAAGATACCCTTTCCATTGACACAGAGGTTTAGGTCGATGTTACAGAATGGAATAGACCTTAGCACAGTAGACGTCAGCTATGTCAGCAGTCGCTCTTGGTAATCTTCATTTTTATGGATCTTTGCATGTTTCACTCTTACTCTGGTTTAACTGTCAAAAGATTGTTTTTCAGGTACTTCCTCAATTTGTTTGGACTAAGAGGATTGTTTAGTCTCATATTGGGTGAAGAAAATGGTTAGTTATGACTTGAAAGCTGAGCACCTTTATATGTATACTTTTCTTTAATTTATTTATTTCATGAATATAAATTTTTACCACCTCTCAGTATGTTATCATTTCTCCATTATAGCCTTGGATTTTGGTTGACAGTAGTCCAAAGTTATGATGTCTATTTTTTATGCAGCTGTAGATGATACACAACGTATGATGCAAATGGGTGGATTTGGATTTGATCCTTCAAAGGTACAAATATGAGTGGTTCACTCTTGATTTTTCATAATTTTGAAGATCAATCATTGAAAATTATCGTGTATCCATGACTTATTCACACCTTTCCCTTTTTGTCCATACCACAAGGTAAAAATGATCATTTATTTTAGTGAGGACCTATGATTTAGATGACTTTTCGCCAAGCCTTTGAGAAAGCTTACTTGAGCTTATAACCTTATGTAAAGTCTTTTTAGCTTATTTTAGAAAGTTTCTCAGTCAAGCTTATGAATAAACTCCTTTGATAAGAACTTGTTAAATAAGTACTTATTATATGTACAAAGTTGGGATAGGATACACTTTCCGCTGGATTTGTGGTATTTGCACTAGTTTTGGACCATGAAAATGGGAAAATTGGAAAATACAGTAAATGAGATATACCATCTATGTTCAGACATGAATGTTACTGAGTCTGTGAGACTCAAATGAATCATAGTCTAGTCTCTAACAAACTAATCTCAATCTTCTTTTGTCTATTTTTAATCTTGTTTTCAGGGTCTGAGTGCTGAGAAAGACAATCTCGACATAACACAGCATGACTGGGCCTTACTGAATTTTGAGCATCGTGCCGAGGCTGTGTTGAGGAAAGTCATTAGTTAACTGTGTTATTGAATAGGAAAAGCTTAATTGCTTGCATTAGCAGGGCACACTTACATTCTATTATTGCTGTAGGAGCTGCTCCTTTTACAGCAAAAGATTTAAAAGATCATGTTGAGACAATGAGTGTAGTTTTGAATCCGAACATTTTTCATTTTAGTATCAGAAAACCTTGTCACGATTTTGTTGAAGCTAGAACTGAAATGATTAATTCTTGTTTATTTTTCTTAATGCTCTTAGCTATAAGTAAGAAGCTTGAAGGCTTCCTGGAATGGTTGACTCCTGTAATGTGTGTCAAGTCCAATTCTAATGGAGTAACTTGATCTTTTGTCTCCTTATATTTGTAGGGAGGGAGATCATGTTACTCTCTTAGGATGTGTTTGTTTTTAGGAGTGGATCTGAGGAAGAGGAAAATAATAGATTTGAGGGGAAAAAAAGCGGAAAATGAGGTTTGTTTAAAGAGATGAAAATCAAAGAAAAATAAAATAAAAAATTATGAAAGTTTCTGAGTGATATGTTGAGTGTGATTGATAGAAAAATGTTTTTTAATTCATAAAATTGTAAGATTACAAATGAAATAAGCTTAGTTATTTATATATGTAATTTGTCATTGTTTCTATAATGGTCGGTGAATTCCGTAGATATTGTGGATAAGTATAAAAAATGTTAAAAATAGATTTTGATAAAATTAAATAAAATTTGAATAGGAATGATTTTAACATATTTAACAAAAATTGTAAATTTAGTTAAATTTAATACAGTGAAAAGAAATTAGTACAAAAATTTAGCATATAATAAATATTAAAGAGAGATGATAAATTATTTATATTTATTATTCACATTTAGTTAAAACACTTATTATTCTATAATTTTATTTATTTTTAATATTTTATTTATCATAATAATTATTTAAGATTTTACTATTATTTTAAATTTTTACTATTATTTTAAAGTAACATATTTACAAATAATTAAATTAGCTCTATTATTATAAATAATTAAATTTTAATTTTATTAATATTTTTACATTAATTTTTTTTTATAAACAATTTTTCTTAGACTTAGATTATTTTTTTGGTTTTTATATTAAGGACCAAAAGTCGATTTGATAGGCTTTTCAAAAAGATCAATGTTGTCCTAATTTTTTTTTAAAGTATATAATTGTGTTAAATTCACATGAATAAGGAAAAATAGTAATGATGTGACATACAAATGGACATATGGACTATGTAGGTACAAATGGGATATATCATGTAATTTTCTGGTGTGGAAAATTTGTGCTTTCAATGAACTTTTAAAGAAAACAAAACTATAGAAAAAAGAGATTAAAGAATGTAGTGCAAACAGTGATTGTGCAATTTATGTGTTGTATTAGGAATTTTCATTGTGTTCATTGCTGTGTTGTTGTTGACACATTTAGGTGTGTTAACTATTGTTTTTGTAAGTTTAATTATTTTTTATTTTCACTTCTTTTTGGATTGAGGCTTTATGAGTTTATGATGGGACAATCCCAAAATTGCTTTCTAGATTTATTTTCAGTTATTATTAAAATAGCAAAATCTGTACTACACCAATTGAACCATATTTGTGCAAGAAAAACTGAAAAAAAGCTCAAAAATCAATAAATAAAAATTAATTAAAAATAGAAAACGACCCAAAAAAATGTGAGCGCCCCTTCTTCATAACTATGGAAGATTTGCAAGAAAGTTACTATTAAATATATGATTATAATATTATATTTAATATATATTATATTTTTATGTTATTAATTCATTGATATTCATATTTATATTATAAAAAAATAATAGAATTAATTATATAATATAATATAAATAATAATAATAAATACTAATAAATATATAAAATATTAATATTAATAATAAATTTACAAAATAATAATAATAATAAAAAATTCAATCCTACATCACTTACAAATTTTCATAAATTATTTTTTAATATTTACCTTAATTTAAATAACTTTACTTTTCTTACTATCATCTCATCTCAAGTTCAGTCTCTCAAATTCATTCCTAATTCAAACAAAAAATAAAAAAAAAAAAATTATGATGATAAGAACTAATTCTTTTAAACTAATTTTTATTAGATTAAGAAAAGAGTTATGAAGATATGGAGTAAATTTTTTATAAGAAAAGGAAAATGATGGGTAGAAACAGAATATGTTTTTAAAATTACTGAGATATAATTCTATTTGATTACATATTTAATTAAGAAGTCAAAGTTTTGTTATTAAAATCTTAGAAGTTTGAAAAACAAGATGACAATAACCTTATCAAATAAAATAGTCTTCTCACACTAAAACTGTGACTCTATCTTCTCAGAAAGAATGTTTCAGTCCATGTATAAATTTTATTATTATTAATGTAGATTTGTCATTTCTTTTTCTTTTTTTCCTTTTGGTATTCACTGTTATTTAGCATTTAAAGAATAGATAGAAAAAAACCTATATTTTTAAAACTGGATGAATCAATAAACTGTTTAAGATAATAGTTTAAAATTTAATTGTTCAAACGTATTAATAAAATTATTATAGCGATTAAATAATAAGAAAATATAACATCATTATTCTATAATATTAAAAACTGAAATAAAAAACAAATTCATAAAATTTTAAAATACATATACAAATAAAATAAGATATGTTATGGTTATTAAATTAAAATTTCAATAACATTTATCAATATACATTATTAATAATAATAATGAACTTATATAAGAAATAAAAAAAAATAACATTTTACATTTACTTTTTATTTTTGAAGAAAATATTAAAATAAGTTAGTATATATACTTTTTAACTAAACCAGTTTTAGACTAATTTGAACTGATTTTCCAAAAAAAAAATCAGACTGATTCTGTAGTTTCTTTAAACTGGTTTACCTTACCAGTTCACTGGTTCATTGAGTGAGAGAATATAATTGGAACTCTGAAGCATGCTACAGAAATTGTAGCACCATTGTTGGTACACCACATTTCACCATTACACAGATGCAACCATGAAATTAAGTATAAAAGAAAATAAGGATTTGTTTAAGTAAATATCTTCATAAATACATACAAATAATGTTTTTTTAAAGAAAACAACATAGACTTCTCTATTGTACATAACTTCAAAACCAGATTTTAGAAAAGTTAATGTTACCTATAAACTGATATCAAACACCAAAGTTGATTAGCTTTACATCAAGTTAATATTAATGTTACAGTCCAATTCCACCTAAATAAACTACTAATATTTAGCTTAAACATTCCCAGGCTAAGATTTCATGTATGTACAGATGAAGAAGCTAAGAGGTGAATTCCAAGTCTGAGCCTACAATATTTTATGTTCCAGGAGCAGTCTACATTTCAGATACTCGTTTCCCTGCATGTCTGAAACAAGGCAGAAACTGAACATGCAACATAAAACATCAAGACATAAAACAAAGATGAACTTATCTCATCCACTGCTAAACAACATTGCCATCAAATTCTTGACCTCATTCTTCTCAACTCACTGCTTGTAGCAGCTGTAGGCTATGGCGACAGACACGGCAGCGCAGACAACAGCAAGAGCAGCATAAGTATCCTCTTGCTCCCAGCTGTCAAGCCATGTTGGTGTGGAACTAAACTTGCGCGACACTCCTTTGCCCTTGTTGATCCGACAAAGCACATTCAGATTCTCCTTGCTCTTATGATCAGCTGAAACCTCCTCTAATACATCATTCTGACAGCAACAAGAGTCTTCATTGTCCTGGCAACAGCTCTCTCCATCTGTTTGACAGCGGCCGGCGACTTTGCTTCCTTCTAAATTTCTTGCACCATTTAGCTGAAGCCTTTGTTCTTGCTTTTTCATCTGTTCATCTTCTGATAAACCTATTTGACCCCTGATGACAAAATGAAAAACATGTTGCTGATCATTATACTATATCCATTTTATACTTTAGGGCCATTTAAATTTTGTGTTCATTTTGGTTCCTGAAAGATTTTGTTTTAGGATTATTAGTCCCTAATATTATTACTCCTTACAAAATTGTAAGCCTTTGATGCAGGTCTATTATTTAAGAAACACCAAGAATGTTCTTCAGTATACTTTTACAGGACTCATAAAATAGTTATCTTACAGACAGTAAACTCTAATACAAGTCAATATACTTCTTCTAACCCAAAACTAAAATAAGTTGAACCAAACACGCTAAATTTCTGAATCGCAAATAATCTCAAACAAAAAAATTCCTAACTTACAAAGCTATAAAAACTAAATAAAGTACTAAAACCCAAGAAATGCCACAAACAATCTCGGAAAACTGATTCCTGAAAAGTCAATGAAATTTGCCACTGCACTCCTTTTAACCTTACATTTCATTAGTTTAGACTTTCAAACTTGAGAATGACAACAATCTTTATTGGACTGTTTGGAGAAACTTTTCCATCAACTCTTTTAGAAGAGAAAAATTGAAAAGAATTAAAATCAGTTTTTTTAAGTTAAAATTAACTTCTAACTGCACAGACTCAGCCTCTGCTCCAAAAATCAAGCAAGAGTTATAGAAAAATAACCTTTAAAATTTAATACTAAACAATGTCATAGAAAAATATTACCTCCATAGTGAGTCAAAAATCTCCCCTGCTACGATATGCTGGCGAAACAATAAAGGCACATCATCTGGAGTAACATATCCATACCTACATAGTTTAATTAATAACAATTCTGATCAGATTAATATAAAAGATAAAGAAACAATGTTATAAAGGTATTTCCTTTCCTAAGTTTAAAGAAGAAATGGAAGTTCTGTGGGCAAAAAACGATATGTTAATAACCAGGGGAAATCTCCTCCTTACAAGTGGCCTGTGACTTCGCCATTGATGCTCGATCCAATTATAACAACATTTCCTGCATACTTATTCCCCCCAATGTGAGAGCAGGAGCTGATCAACACTTTGCCTTGAAGTCCATGTAACCCTATCTCTTCCCTGAATCTACTGACCAAGACAGGTCCAAAAACCCCACACCTACGATCGCGTGATCCATGCGAGCACACGAAAACATATGAAGCTTTTAAGGATTCAGGATTTCCAGGAAGCCATTCTCTTTCCTTGACAAGAACTTCTTCAACAAATGTCTCAACATCAAAATGGGTTAATCTCCTGCAATTTCAATAAAATTACTACTGCAGATAAGGAATAAAGGAAAACAAGAGAGAACATTTATAGGGGAAATAGAAGTTGTGAAACAGAACTCAAACTATAAGTACTAACCTATATCTGATCATGTCAGGAAAGATTAATACATCTCCATTTGATGTTTCAGTCCCATCATGCCCCTCACATATTGTTAAGCAGGTCTAGTAAATGATGAACCCAAGACAATTAGCCATAGTCAGTACAATCTAAGGGGATTTCGGTTCACTTTTAACATTCACTTTCTGTGTAAGTTTTCATTAATAATTACACCAATGTTACTTTGTTTTGTTCAATTTCCTGCTTCTAGAATTGTGAATGAAATGGTGAAAACAAGGAATCAAAAATAGGAACCAGACAGAACAAATATAAGGTAACATTTTTGCAGGACCTACTTGGATAAAAAAAATTCGCAAGTATTTATAGAAGAAGATAAAATACATTGAACTTCTCCATAAACTAGAATCAACTTACATGTATTAGCTTTCAGGGAAGCAATGAAGAAAGCTTCTAAAATGTTAAATGCAAAAGCTGATTCCAGTTTATCTTACAAACTTAATTCAGTTATGGAAATGCCTATCCAAACATGGCCTTGATCACATGATTTGGATATTTTAAAACAAAAATACAAGCCACTCCATACTATGCTTCTGTTTTATCCAAATATGGGATGGAAACCCTTCCCATTCCATTTCGTCATTCTATCATAAAAAATAATTAAACAACAGAATGTGGACTTGATTTCAAGCTGCTTCCATTACTTTCCAACAACACACTTTATTTTATTCCTCTCACAGACATACATTCATCCCTTCACAGTCCTAGGCAAAAAAGCACAAATATAAAAACACCAAACCCATCTCAACAAGAGCTTAACAAAAGATCCCAAAACTAAACTAGTACATTATCCCTTGCTAGAACAAGAATCACAACCTTTAGCATTCTCCTTCTTTCCCTGACACCCTACACTCCATCCCAAAAAAAAAAACAAGAAAAGAAAGAAAAAAACATTTTTAAACAGAAAATTAATCACAAATAATAACCAAAAAGACACCAAAGCAAACCAAGAATGATGAGAAGAAAAACAAAAGTGAACCTCTTTCTTAATATGAGGCTTTCTTGCATTGATGGCCGCGTGAAGCAACCTGGGCAAGCGATCAAACTCCGCAGCCTCAATGCGCGGCGGCCACACGGCGGGGTTCTTGTAGCATAGGAACACGTGCCGGCGGTAGAAGAAATCCGAGGAGGAGGCGTTGCTGCTACTACCCATCTTCGTCTAAATGCTAAAGTTTGAATCTTTTGTGACAAAAAAGGAGAATGACGGCGAAGAAGTGAATGAGTGAGTGTGGAAGTGATTGCAACTTGCAAGAGTGTGCACTGTGAATGTCTGTGCAAAGCTTTCTCTTTGGTGATGTTTTGTTTTTGGTAGAGAAGTTCTTTTCCTGTGAGGTCGGGTCTACTGTCTTTATAATGAAATTAGGGATGGCAAAGCGGGCCACCCCGCGCTTGGTCCGCAAAGATGCGGGACGGGTTAGTCCGTCCCGTAAAGTTATTGTGGGTTAGAACATAAGAGCTGGTCGCAGGTTTGCAGGTCAGTCTGTATTTTTTTTCATTTATTTTTTTCTTCAATTTTCAAATATAGTTAAACATCAAAACATTAAACATTAAGATAAATATTAAATATCACTATTCTTCTACTTTCAAAACATTAAAAATACCTAATTCCAAAGCATTAAACATAAATATTAATTCAAAAACATTAAACATAAACCATTATTGACATTCTTCCATTTCAATAACATTGGATGCAAAGAACTTTCATCCATTTTTTCATAATTATAATCTTCCCCGTTATCTGCATATATTAAAACAATGACAATTAATTAATTAATTTTTCATAAAAATAATACAATAAAAATAAGATAACTTTTGGCTTGGTCATGGGTAACTCTTAAAATACCCTCTGTTTGCTTCTCCTTTTCTGACTGGTGTCTTGATCCTTTTATCGTGTTGAAATCGATTTAATTGGCATGACCCAGTTTAGGATGATAGGTATCTCTATTTCGATGGTTGTTGGTTTTTGTGGGATGTTGGGTTGGTGGATAAAGGTTGTTGTTCTTTTTGCCCCTTGTTATGGTTGCAGTGAGTTTGTATTGGATTTGTTTTGAGTTTGTACGGCTTTGTTTTGAGTTTGTACGAATTTTTTAGTGGTAGACTTTTTGTACGTTGCCCTGCTGCTACTAAGTGCCAATTTTTTTTTTCTTGCGCGTTAGCGGACCAGCCCGTCCCGTTACTGGCCCGCGCGGGTTGCGGGCTAATGCGGATTAGCGGGTTGAAAAGGTCAGTCTGCCCCACGTTTTTTACCAGCGAGCCGCACGGCCTGTTCCGCTTTGCCATCCCATCTTCGTCTAAATGTTAAAGTATCTTCGTCTAAATGCTAAAGTTTGAATCTTTTGTGACAAAAAAGAGAATGACGGCGAAGGAGTGAATGAGTGAGCGTGGAATATTTTATTATTATATTTGAAATCCTTAAAATTTAAAATTTTAATGACTTGTATGAAATAATTAAAAGAATGAAAAAACTGAACTAAGGATAAGATTTTCAAAATCTGGTGTCCTTTGGAATAGAAAGTTGAAGTCGCAAATGTTGAAGTTGCATTTATTTTACAAAACTTTGAAAAAAATATCAAAACAATTAATTATATATTTAATATGATATTTTTTTATTTTGCCACAAATTTAAGTTAAAAAAAATATGTATAATGATAGATATTACCGACATATTTTTATTTAACTTTTATTTTTACTATATTTTTCATTAATAAACTATGATTATTCTCTCTTTTGGGTGGCACGATAGGCCCAACACAAACACTCGCTAGCTAGGATAGGCTCGAAATGACTCTGATACCATATTACGAAATGGATTTTAAGCCTAACTCAACTCCATAAAACCGGCTTATAGGGTTGAGGTTTGCACCCACTTATATACAATGAAAGACTCTAATCTCTAGTCGATGTGGGATTTCTAACAGCAAGATTACATTTTTTTTAGTTTTTTCTTTCGTCCACCTATAAAAATAAAATAAAAATAGTTTATTTTTTATTTATTATCAGTATAGAATATTTTCTATTATTAATTGATAAAAAAAATTATCTTATGAAACCTTTAAATTAATTGTGATAAATATTAACAGAATTGTTATAAAAAATATTTTAATTAAGTTCTTTGAAGTAATTGTAATTGAAATTATTGTTATATATTAAGTTAAATTCTATATTTTTTAAACGAATTAATACTTTACTTTTCTCTGTAACTAATAGTTATATTATGTCATGCAAAATAAACTTTAAAACATTCTTATAAATTTTCAATTGTTTATTTTGATGGGTGAAACATGGTTTTGTTTTTCTAGTCACCTTTAATTCATTTAAAAAAATAATGTATTTTTCTCCTTACAGAAGTAAAATGTGTCAAATTTAATCTTAGTCAGTTACTTTCTTAAACAAGTGAAGTATTTGATGAGCAAAATTAGAAGTATAAAAAACATTTACAATAATATATGTTTTTTTTATCCTTCTTAATCACTTTTGGTCTCTAAAAGATATTTTGTTATTTTTTGTTCTCTAAAGCTAAAATGGTATCAAATTTGGTTTGAGTTGGTATCTCAATAAAGGTGACAACTAATTTAACATATTTAACATGTGTAATGTATAAGTTTGGTGAAAAGTATTGAAATATAATATTTAATTTTTGCTTAATATTTGTTGTATTTCTTAAGGTAGGTGTGTGATTATTATATATTAAAACCATGAGAGTAATGAAGATTATACACTTAATGAAGGATGAAAATAGGGTGAAAGGAAGCCATGGATGTTCTTATGCTTTCAATGATCTTCACATTTTACATCATTAACATTCATATTAGTTGAACAAGTATAATCTCTTCCAAATGTCAACATCATTGCAAACTTTACATTTTTAATAAAGCATTTTTCATAATCAGAACTTTGCTGGGTTAATATTCATGTAGCTAAACATTCAATATATATCAATCAATAAATCTTCTGTTATTTTCTTAGATTTTGATTAGGATGCTACAGCTTTTTCTGAAGATTGTGTAGTGGTAGGTGGTCTAATTACTCCATTTACAAAGAGGGTGTGTGGTAGAGAAATTAAAGAAAAAATGATGTGTTATATAAAAAAATGAGTAGTTAATGTTAAGTGGTGCAAGATGGCTATAAATGGAGAAAGGTTAGGTTAGAAGTAGCTTTGCTTTGTTGTTTGAGTTATTTATGACAAGCTAGAGAAGGGTTGGGCACAAAAGTATTTAGTTTTACTCCTTATGGAAAATTTAACTGAGAGAATGTAAAGTAACTCTTTCATTTTTGGTTGAAGGGTGCATTAAAATCATCATCATTTTTGGGATTTTGCATTCTGCACTCCCATAAGACTTACCTAGCTGCAACTTCATAAAACTCAACAGCACTTAGTACTTTTTTTTGTGAAAAGATGAAAATACTCCTTATATTTATATTTAACCTATTTCTCTATTCTTCTCTCCCACATATTCTTCTTCTATCCTATATGTTATATCTCTTGTACCACTTCACAATTTTCTTCCTCCATTTGTGAATGGGAGAGGTTCTCGTCACATCATTATTACACTCCTGTTGAAAATGTAAGTTTTTTAAGATGTATTTTTTTTCTTTGTGGTTTTATTTGTAATCTGGTTTTGGGAAAATATATTACAAAGTGCATAATTCAAAATGTCTATATATTTCAAAATGTATATATGTATTTAGATAAAAAAAATATATTTTTGATTTAACAATTCAGAATGTATATACTAATTTAAAAGAAAATATTGATTGATTGTTTGTTATTATTATTGTTAGAGATATATCCATGACTAGAGGTGAATCTTTATTTAAGTGTAAGCTAGACAGCTGACGATGTGTGTTGGGTATGCATGGAGAGTTGTAACACTCACTCATATATACGATCAATTGAAGGATATTTGTTTTGTGCAAACAAAACAATTAGGAAGTTATGTCCGAACGTGTCCCAATTTTGACAAAAAATCTTCACATTGACTGCGTACAGATATGGGTATGGATAATATCCAACTTTTTAAATTGGGTATGGGAACTCATCCCCATGAGTCCCCATACCCGTCCTAATACTTATCTTCGTCCCTGTTTTAAATTATTAAAACATTTTTAATTTATTAAGTATCCTAAAAGACTTATATTAACTTTTCCTTGATCCTTAGTTTACTAACTTATTTATTAGTCATACATTTGATTACTTTTACTTTTTCTATAATTATTTGACCTATACTCAGTTGTTATTTGATACTCTCATTTGATATTGATACAATTATATTTTTTTTATATATTTCACATTGAAAAATGAAAATGTATATCATTTTTAAATTGAATACTTGATAATATCACGTTTCATTTGTCGTGATTTTTATTTTTTGTTCAAAAACTATTTAATTAATATTTGAAATTGTAAAAGGACAAATACGAGTATACTCATTTTCAAATGAAGATGGGGATGAGATAGTCAAAATTGCACTTGTCCTGCCCCTGCTCCGTTGCCATTCGTACCATCAACTATAGTGTCTCCATGATCCTATGACACATATCCTACAAAATAAAAGTAAATTAAAATTATATTAAACATGTAAATAATAAATGACATGTTTTTATCACAACATGATACTTTGTCTGATTGTCATCTTCATCAACGTCACCTTAAACATTTGCACATCCATCTGGTGGTATCACTCTTGGACACTCATCCTCATCCAATTGAAAGATATATGGATGTGAGACACGATGAAACCAATTGGTATATCCTGTAATGCAAGCTCTTGCACAACATACTCTTGGAAATATAACCACTAACAATCTACTTCTGTTGTTGACGAATTCCTATCACTAACTACATAAGGAGTGCTACAATTTGAACATATCTATATTGTAGTATGACACATTCAGGCAAGTGCAATTGTGTTCATGTGTCCAACAAAACATACCCTTAAAACAAGATTCACTCAAATGGGTGAGCCTCTTTGTGACCATCGTATGTGCTAAATTGAACAACGACCAATACAAGATTATATAATTGAAATTAGACTATTACAATTGCAAACAGTCTTACCTCATGCATCATTGGGCATCCTTTGTATAATAAAAAACCACCTGTCTCAAGCCTATGGTTGAAAAATGTTTATAAATCTACACTTACAAGATATTGTGTTCTAAAGATTCAATGTAGTATAACTATGTTCGTATAAAAATATAATCATGTTTCATATAGTAAAACATCCATAAGAATGAACTTACATTAACTTACAGCAAAGTTGCGTACCATGCATGTTACTTCGTGTTTGCATAGTTGGCGTCATCCAATTGTTCATACATGTGGTCAGAGCAACTGTCGCCCAAACATATCCTTCAGTCAAGCGTAAACCTATAAATAGCCTTATGTATGACACAATGGTTAAGGTGTCACTTTTATCTACAAATATGGTGCAACCCGCCAAGTTCAACAAATAAGCTCGAACGATGGTCCATTACCTTTTACTACAAGCATTCTCATAAACCTTTCTAAACCAATTCAAGTACATGTGATCACCCCTGACTTTTGTTGTAGTTGCCGCAACACGATTAACATGGAGGGCCTCTACCAACAACTTTGTCGCTCCAACCACATCTACAGTTACATAAATGTACACCGATAGGTAGGTACAACAAACTAGACACATCATCAAGTATGATGGTCATCTCACCAGTGGGTAAATGGAAAGAAATTGTATCATCATGCCACCTTTTAACAAAGATAGACAATAATCCTTTATTTGCAGTCTCGTAGCTAGCCCGAATAAGACCTTAAACCCCAATAACTCAACCACAACTTTTTTTATTCGATTATTTTGAAGTCCTAACTTATTCATTTTCCTACCATAAATATCAATTTCAACTCGCCATGATCCTACAATTGTCAATAAATATTATTTTAGCATTTAAAATACATATATATCAACATAATTATTTATCACTCCATCCCACAAATGACGAGCTACATCTCCCTCATAATTAAGGAGTAATGACGTATCTATTGACCCTTTTGGATAATCATAATACTCCTCCATGAGACTTCATAATTACAATATTATTTTATGTGTAGTCATCTTCACCAATGTCACTCGGACCTTCACTCTCTTAGTCGTATAGACGTTATTGGTTGTACACAATCATATTGAGAACAATGTTATCGATATCGGATAACAAAAAAATATTGAAAATCCAAAACTATAATTTTAATGCAAAAATAATGAAAAAGAAAATCATAACTAATAATAATATTATGTCTAAACATTTAAATAATAATAACAACAAATCAAAACACCACAAATTTCAAGTTCAAAAATTAAAATAACAACAAAACATAAAATAAATGTTTTAAATTGTTAATTATCTAACTCATTCTAAGATAGAGTTTAACAAAACATGATTCTGGAATGGTGATTCTAGAACAGCTTCGTAAAAAATCGTTCTGAAACATGTTTCTAGAACTGTATTTCTGGATTCCTGTTCCATAATAGACGTTCTGGAGAATTGTTTCGGAATAACCATTCTGGTAAGCGATGAAATCACAACGACATTTATGACCTTTTGCATAACCTATGAGACTGCAGTTAGCAAACAAGGGGTGCAGGAAGCAAAAGCCCCAAACTGAAATGAAGTATAGTGTTTAAGAAAAAAAAAAGGATTAAAACGTGAATTAGACAAAAACAATCTACTAATAATCACGTTAAACTTGCTCTCACGATGTTAAAACTTGGAATGAAAAAAAATCGCATAAAAAAATGTCAACAAACTTATTTACTAAACTTTCCATATTGGGACAAAAAAAGAAACAGATCTTGATCTTACTTTTGGTGGTTCCATTTTCATTATGCATTTCCTAGAATTGTAACCAAACTATATACATTACACAATACTTCAAATATAGTTCAAACTACCAGACATGAAAGCTTAGTATTAACAGAAAAAGGGAAAAAAACAATAGATTTTAATCTTACTTCTGGTTCCATTTACATTATGCATCTCCAAATTTATCACCAAACTATAAACACTACACAATCCTTTCCTTCAAACCGACTACAACGACAAAATCTGATCAAATTCCTCAACTACACACAAATAAATGTTTCTCTCACATTCAAGAGCTGCACAAACTGCTACACATTACATATTTCATAGAGGGTTCTCACCAGGCAGATAAGAAGGAGAGCCACCCTCAACCTGATTTTTCTTCCTTTGGAAGATGCCACTAATATTAGGCAAGAGGGCCTTTTTTGAAACTGGAACCTTCTCCTTTTCAAACTTCCTCACCTCCACTGTTGTATGAGGAGGATTCTGCTTTTGAATCCTGTAGTGCTGAGGAGATGATTCTGTTGACACCTGTGTTTCAGCCAAAATTCGGGATGCGGCTTCTGCAGCCTTTTTCTGGTCCCTCTCACGCCATCTTCGGAGCTCATTCTCCACTGCCCTTTTTGCTGCTTCAGCCATTTCAGCCTTTTTCAGAGCCTCTTGTGTTGCAGCCTTTATATCCTCAATCTCCTTCTGAGTTGTCTCTAACCTTTTGAGAGCCTCATTTTCACTAGCCTTCACAGCTTCCACCTGTGCCTTGGCAGCAGCCACTTTCATGTCTGCTAATTTGTCAGACTCCTCAACTTTATGGCTTAAGGAGTCAAACTCCTCTTTTGAGATTGTAATCACAGCCCCAGATTCAGATGTGGATGCACGAGCAGCAGTAGTTCTTTCTGTTAAAACTGTAATCTGGTCAAGAGCACTTTTCTCGGCTGCTTTTGCTGCTTCTGCTTCTTCCAGTGCCACTTTAAGCTTTTTCTCTGCTTCTGCTAATGCAAGTACGGTAACTTCAGCTTCCTTCTTCAAATCTGCTGTTTTTTTCTTCATATCTTCTGCTTCCCGCCTTGCATTTTCAGTTTCAGATGTCAGCTGGCTAAGCGTCAAGATCATTTCCTCAGATACACCTCTAACTTTAGATTCTTCTAACATGCAGGCTTCAAGCTCAGACTTGCTTTTGCGGAGCTTGACATGCAGATTTCCAACAATAGATTCAGTTTCAGATTCCTTCTCCTTCAACTCAGAATGTTCTTTCTTTACATTCTCCAGTTCCACCTTGAGAGATTCTACTAAGCTTTTAAGAGAGCTTTCCTCATCTGCTACTTTCTGAAGTGAGTCCTTGGCATCATCAAGATCCAAAGTGACGCTTTTCACAGAGTCCAAGTCCGATGTCCTTTTATTTTCCATTTCCTTTTGCAGAGCCCCAATTTCACTCATTCTCTCCTCCAGCTGCATTTCAAGATTCTTGGAAAGCTCAGGACTGAAATCCTTCTTTAAAGCAAGCAATTTTGTTTCAGATTGTTCCAGAGTAGCTTTATAGGATTGTCTTAGAACATCTTTCTCGGCCAAAATCATTGCTTGTTGTTGTTGTGCTAAGATAGATGCAAGCTTTGCTTGCTCAATTGACTCCTTTACAGATAAAATTTCTTTAGAAAGCTCAGATGCTCTTTCTGTGTTTTCCTTCAATGCATCTCCAGCTTCTACTGCTCGCTTGAAAGCAGACTTTCTTGCATCCAAGGATGAATCATACTCTTGTCGAGTCTTACTCAATACTTGCTTTGCTGCATCAAGTTCTGTCATGACAGATGCATACCTTTTTACTGCAGAATCTAATTCTTCCTTCCAAGCACCATCTGTCCCGTCAGGGATACCATACTTTTCTTCTGTAAGTAGTTTTGCCTGACTCTTTGCAGCTTCGGTAGTCTTAATTGCTAACTCCCTAGAATCACTAATAACTTTTATCTTCTGTGTCAGATCCTCAACTGTCCTTTTAGCCCTTTCAAGCTCCACAAGAGCTTGAGCCTTGGTAGTTTCAGCATTCTTTACTTGTTCCCTTAACTTGTTCAGCTGTTTTTGGGCTACATGAAGTTCTGTCTCCTTGGCCAATACTCTCTAGAGAAAGAACAAACTTGTAAATTGCAAATTGAAAAGGACAATGTTCAATGAAATCTAATCTTGAAAGAAGGAGATAGAAAACTATTATTGGATAACCTAATTTAGTGGTCAGCTGGTGTTACTAGAACAAAGTGGTGTACAACTAAAACAGATTGCTATGGTAATTGATTATCTAAAATGGGGGATATAGATTTGCATAATGTTACGTTGAAAATGTAATGTTGCACTTGAGTATATTGAAACTTGCACCAATTCATTCTAGCACAAGAGATTCCCTCTTAAATGATAAACAAAACATCTTCCTGTATTCAGATCTTTAAAAAAAACTGGACAAAAACTTATAATTTTGTAGTTTTAATATCTTTCAACCATTAACATTGTTGAGACACCCGGAATTCTTGTTTCAGATACCCATATGTTATATACATGTACACACAATTTTGAGTAGAACCATTTTAGGAACCTTATTTATCCACCAAACCATTTATGTAGTCAAACTCAGAATAATCATTGTTTAAATAAAAGCTAAAACTAATGAAAATGCTATCACAAAATGCAAAGTAGTTAAAACAAAAGGTTCAATTTGTAAAAAGAAGAACAGGGTCTTCACTTCCAGGGGAAAAAGGTGATGAGAAAAAGGGAAATTCAATGACTTAATATATTCTAGATTTTGAAAGTCTACTGCTAGACCCGTGAACATAAGAGTGACACCATGAAAAAACAACTTCAGTCCTGAAAAGTGGTAGGCACTGTCATATTAGTCCTGACAAAAAAATGTTAAATAAGTCCCTAAATTTAACTATTTAACGTCATTTTAGTTCTTAAATACATTTAATTTTATCAGTTTAATAACACAATTTTTTGAATTTTGGACAAATGTGATTGTGAGTTACACTTTCAAGAACTTTCTTTTCATTTCATTCAGTTCAGGGAAAAATGTAATCACACGCTACAAGTTTAGGACCAAACTGATCGTTTACACATTCACAACGTTGATTCTATCAAGCCACAGCATTACAGAATGATGATGGCACTGATAGAAGGAGATGAAGGATTTGAGTAAGGGGAAGAAATAGAGCGTTAATCATGATATGAGTATGGTTTTGGGGCCTCTGGTCATAAAGGTTTCCTTAGGTTCCATGACTTATTCCGTTCAAGTTTTTTATAGAGAGAAAGAGGGAGGATACCCTTGTACGCAGAACTGAAATTCATACCATACTTTTATCAGTGCAGAGAAAATTTCCAGAGGTCCTCAATAAAATTGAGTCTGCATTTTCATGTCCTATATAATAAGGATAACTAGTCTGGCATTGTTCTAGAGTGAAGTTCCTCCTTGCAACGGAGAGAAACTCAGGACAATATAATAGTGTAAAAAGTTTTTATTAAGTAAACTGGGTAACTATCTGCTCCATCAAATGCATATAATCAATCTTTCATAAAAAAAAAATCTCCTTTTATTAGTTAAAGGGCTAAAAAGACTACCTTGAAAATCATACAATGTTTATGCAACACCATGCAACTTCCAATGTAACATGGTTATGAACACACACAAGTACAAAAACAACAATTACCTCAGCAGAATAAGGTTTTGCCTTCTTAATAATTGGTTTTTCACCAGAGAAAGCACCTTCACCAAATAGAGAGACAGCATCTTTAACAGACTGAATAGGTGGGCTGGTGTCAATCTCTCCAACCTCAGGTTTTGGATTAGGAGACTCAGTTGCACTTTGCCGGACTTTTGCTACCATTGTGACTTATAATATTAAGTAGTTTGAAACCAACCTGTTGCAAACAACAAGTTAGCAGAAAGATATTAAAATAAAAGAATCATCATCATGAACTAGTAAATTAGAAACGTCAAAAAAAAAAAACTCCTTATTTGAAGAAATTCTAAGCACACAGACAAAAGAAAACCAAGTTAAAAAGGCAAAACTCCATATACCAAAAGTCTATCACAACGACTTTGTGATGGACACATGATCATTCTCCCACCAAGTGGAAAAAGTAAAATACTTAATGTTGTGTAGTGTCAAGAATCAGGAGACATGATAGAACCCTAAAATCAGTAATACAACGGAAATTGGGTATATTGAAACAGTAAGATTCCCTCTCAAACATACTTTTGAGTTTTGAACTGTCATTATCAATAGCTTATTTTGGATTAAACTCCAACAGCCTACAAGATTCCAGAATACATCCCAGTTCCATCGAATAAGAACCTTAAAAAAAATACTCCTCACTCACACAGCAACCAACTTGTATCCACACGACAACCCCCCTCAATGCATAAGTATAAACAAACCAAAGAATCAAGCATATTGCACAATGCATGTTAAGAGTCCATTCACAGAGCCAGAATGAATTTAGGAGTCCGCAGTGCAAATAGGCCAAATACAAAATGCAAAGATTTCAGGCAATCCAAACTTTACATGCAAAAAAACACTACCGAAACACTTCAAATTCCACAACCTTTTTTCTTTCCAAAGGGTTTTCCAGTCCAAACAACCCCCTTCAGAATAAAAAGACCACCAAAAAAATAAAAACTTTTGAAAATTTATTTTCCAAAACATGAACAGAAATTTGTCCGACCTACACGGCAGACTGGCGAACATTGCAATAGAAAAGCCCCTCAAGTCGGTCAAAACGACCCGAAAACGACAGAAAAGCATCATCAAACGCCGCAAACAGAGCATGAATTGAACGACAGCCAACGAAGCAAAAAACCGACGAACGACAAAAACAAACGGAAAACCGAAAGCGACTTCTCCAAACAATTCAACAAAACCCAGAATCGCAAAACCATCAAAGCCTCCACCTTAACTAAATCCCAAACGAAATTCGCAAAAAAAAAAGCAAAAGAGAAGAAATAAAACCTCACCCTTCACGGCCTCTTCACAAAGCTGACTCTGAAAATTTTGACAAGCTCCGATATTGAATCTCTCCAGAGAGAGAAAGTGAAAAGTATTAGAGAGAGAAAGTGATGGGTGGGTTTGAAAAATCCGAAAGCTGTTCGAGACAAATTTTTTGTTTCAGCTGTAGTCAAGTTCAAAGAGATGAGAGTGCGGAATCGCGTGCACCCGTTCGTATTTTAAGACTCTCTCCCTTCTCGTTTCAGAGCGTTGTACCCTTCTTCCTTTTTGGCGAAATGACTCTTTTGTCCTTGTGACAAGGCTCGAGGGTTCGCCACGTCACCGGTGGCACCGTCCAAGAAAACACCCTAAGGTGACGACGATGACCCCAATAGGAAAAACGAAAGAGATGGTGAGAGAAAGAAATGTTTTAGACAGCAAAAAGGCAAAAAATAAATATCTTTTTTTTTCATTCCTTGTTTTTCTGAGTTTGTCTCCAATAATTGAGAGAAAATAGATTAAAGTAAAAAAGAAAGAAAGAAAAAAAGTACAAGAAAATGGATGAAATAAAGCCGCAAATTCTTACACATGTTAATCTCATAAGTTTAATTTCTTTTAACCTGAATAGCTCATTTGTGTGTGACATGTGATATCTTAATGTTAGGGTTATTGGGTAGTTGTTGGTGAAGTACTTGCAAGCATTTTGTTTTGTATTCTTTTTGAATTAGGGTTCTTTGGGTGCCGAAAGGTGAAACCTTTGCATGATAACATGATATTATAGTATTCATACATCGCTTTCTGATCTTTGATGAAGCTATTTGTGGGGTTTGGATAGTGCCATTTTGACCTACAATTGGATTTTAGAGGACCTTCAATCCTAAACTCTATTCACACTTCCTTTATTATTGTTGTTTCTTTCCTCCATCTCCTTATCATCATCACCATGCCCTCCAAAATTAATTACTATGTCCCATGATTTTGTTATTATGCTTATTCATTTTCCTATTGCTTTTGTCTCTAAGTACCACTCCAAAAACAAGTGAAGAACAAAAAGTATATTTTCATGATGTAAAATGTTTTTACATGAAATGATAATTTCACAACTATAAGAGTTGTATATAATTTTAATATGATTGATTTAGATATAAATATATATAATAAAGAAAAATTTATAATTAAATAATATTAAAAATTGTAATATAATTATATATAAAAAATAGATTCTCAATATATCTTTATTTTTATACAATGAATGAGGTTATTAGTGTTTATTGGAATTGTCTGTGCTGAATTCTCGTACACGAGACTCAAGGCTTTTTTTTAAGATCAATAATAGTACATTTTAATATATCTTGAGAATGACTTTGTTTTGAAGTATTCACATATTACACCTTAATTCAACGTCTAAAGTCGTGGGTCAACACGTGGGTTGATTAGTAAGCCCAATTCATGATATGGACTTTAAGATATTTACAAAAGATAATTGCTTTTTGCACTTCCATGATTTTTTTCGTGCACCTCGATGAAGTATGTAAAAACAAAAAATAAATATATATTCAAACAACCTCACATAAAAAAAAAGCTCAATAACATATTCAGTTATCCTCATTAATAACAGCCAAGCATATCTTCAGATTGAGCTATGCTCAATAGCATAGCTTCGCATATTCTTCGTTTGGTTGTCTCGAAAAGGTATTTTTGGGAAACAATGTTCTACTCATTCTTGCATTATATATATATATATATATATATATATATATATATATATGAATTATCTTAAATAAAATAAAATAAAATATATTATTTTTAAAATAAAAATTTCCAAAACATTAATCCCAATAAATTAGAAAAACCTCATATTGATAGGTACCATAACACCTTGTACACAATGAAAAATGAAATAATTTATATGTCTAATGTTTTCAACATCTCTTAAAGGAGTCACTATGGATTGGTTCACATGTGCAAAGAAACGGTGGATCGCATGAAGCAAACATTTACTTGTGGTGAGACCCTAAACCTGATAAATTACAAAGTGCAATAAAATTTAAAAAAAAAACACTATATAATTAAGTGTATAAAACAACTAAAACAAAACAAAACAATATTTTAATTCCACCGTAAAATCATAAACCAAATATGACAATATTAACTCTCACTTTTAGGAACTAGATGAAAAATCGCAACTGAACAAATCAAGGTCAAAACTACAATTGTAGTGTAGTAATCACTTTTGTTAACACCAATAAACTACAATAATCCTGTCTCCAAATCTCATAAACATTGGACCAAGAAAAACCTTACTATGTTTTTTTTGTCTTCAATCTTCAAAAAAATAATGTACTTTCCAACTCAAAAAATAACTGAAGTCACACAATATTCACCTCAACTTATCACATACCGTGTCATGGATCACTCTATAATTATAAAATAATCAAATTAAGTTATTTAAACAAAATTGAGACTATATAAGAATTTGTTAAAAATATTAGAAAAAAATAATATTAAACCAATGAAAAATTATGGACCATATAAATTCATTGCTAATTTTGAATACATGCACGGTTCAAAATTATTTCTAAATAAGAAAACTATGTAAGTGTTTTCTTTCGAGTTCTTGTGGATATAAAAAATGATTTTATGGTGATTGTCACCAAATTTGATAAGTTCCTCAAGTCAATTTGCGTGTTCTGTGATTTGACTTTGCCACAACATAATTAATAATTAATATATTATTTTCAACACTTAATTTATCCGATAAATAAAATCTGTATTAAATAAAATTAAAAAATGTGTTTAATTAATTTAAGAAAAATAAAAATGGAAATAATGTTTTACAAATAAATTAAATCAAAAAAATGAAAATTTAGAAAAATTAAATATAAAAATCTTTAAATAATAAAATCGTTTTGATAAATATTTTGAAATCAGAAGAATAATATTTTTTTGTTTCTTTTTAATAAAAAACAGTATGTTATATTTTTATTATTATTTTTTTTTAAATAAATAAATAAATTTAAGGCTTAATCATAACAAGAAAAAAAAATGGCGGTGATGATTTAACACCCTACAAATTAAAACACATTATTTCACAACCTAATAAATTATTGTTTTAATTATATATATATATATATATATATTATTTTAATTAAAAATATTATTATATTATTATTGTAGAATTATACACTTAAACTATTAAAAGAGAGTAAAAGTAATGATAAATTAATTATATTCATAATCAAATATATTATTATTATTATTTTTTATTTTTATTTTAAATATAATATTTTTATTAAAACTGTACACAATAAATAATCCTATTCAACAACAATTTATAATATTTAAAATTAAAATGAACATAATTAAAATGTTAATTTATTTGTTTATTAAAAGTGTATTTTTATTGCATGCAGTATGAAGGTATCATCAGAGTTGGAAAATGATGATGATATCTTAACACCTGGCCGAACAAAACACATCCAGTCAACACGTACACACGACACACGTCGCCAGCACAACCATCCTCACTTCCATCACTCTCTCACCTGCCACCACTCCGACAACGCCATCACCATCATAACCGCCGCCAACCTCTTCTTACTCCTCTGCCATCATCATCTCCGGTCACTCTCTCCACCGACACGAGTCTCCTCCACCTTCCACAACAGTCGCCACCAGCAAGATCCCTCACCTTTGCTCCCAACGTGTTCTGTTACTGCATCTGCTTTAATGTTGAGCTTTGAGACTCTTTTGGCACTACTATATTGTTTGCATGCAGCTTTTGTTTACGGAAATTCCTCATTTCAATACACACTCTGTGCCAACCATTTACATGTGGGAACCACTTTCTTTTTCAACTAGATCCACTTTTTTCTTATTCCACTACCATTCTTTTCTCATTTAAATAAGATTATATAGTTTAGATATGCGTATGATATCTTAGTGCTGATGATTTTAACATCTCAGCTACACGTCCTATCTTGTATTTAATATTTAATTATCATGAATAAAACTAAATTAAATATCAAAATTAATTCTTCAGTATTGATCAGGTCATTCTTGATGATGCAAGCTCATTTTATGGTCATTCCAGCCGCCACTTCGACTCCTGCATCAAATTTATCCTTAAAAAATATGGCCCGCGCGACAACAAGTCAATAATGTACCAACTTTCAACATCCAAATTTTAATTCATTGACAATGGTTGTAAAGTGTGAATGCAGTGTAAACGTGCAATGCAATTCATATATAGTACGGAGAACAAAGAGTAGAACAAGAGATACAGAATCATCAGAGTTATGGAAATCATTGAGCAAACTCCACTGTTTGATACAAAAAAGGGCAGAGGAAGACTCCTCTACAGGTCCTTTGCAGTTTCATTATCTGTGTGCATATGCTTCATATGGATTTACAGATTTAGCCATATAATAGATTCAAAGGGTGAAGATGGCAAATGGGCATGGCTTGGTATGCTTGGTGCTGAATTGTGGTTTGGCTTTTACTGGCTTCTCACTCAGGCCTTCAGATGGAACCTTGTGTTCAGACAACCATTCAGAAACAGACTCACTCAGAGGTGCCACCTACTTTTATTTTATTTATTTTCCATCACTTTCTATTTTTATAAATGTTTCTGGTTGAGATTCTATGTTGATCAAACTAATTAAACAATCTAGATCCACTCACTGTTAGTGACATCAACATGAGAGTTTATCTTATGATGATAGCAAGTTATGAGTTAAGAATGAACTAACAGTGCTATTGATCAGTTAGTAGATGGATGAATTTATACTTAAGGATTGGTTTAAGGCTCATCAATTCTTAGAACTTATATGTTGTTCAAAAATGAAAAGACAGAATATGTTTGGTAACGTTTTTTTGCTCATATATATACTTCATATAAACCATATATTAATGTTATGCTATATTACTCTCATTTACCTTTTTAGCTTTCTTGCATTGAAATATACTAAAATCTATCTGGGTAATAGGTATGGCAAAGTTTTACATTGATATGCAACACAATTGGAAAATTTGTGTGTTTTTTTGGAACAGATATGAGAAAAAGTTGCCAGGAGTGGACATATTTGTGTGCACAGCAGACCCTGATATTGAGCCACCAATGATGGTGATTAATACAGTGCTATCTGTTATGTCTTATGACTATCCAACTGAGAAATTGAATGTGTATCTCTCTGATGATGCTGGATCTCAAATCACGTTCTATGCTCTATTGGAAGCATCAAACTTTGCAAAATATTGGATTCCATTTAGCAAAAGATTCAAAGTGGAGCCAAGGTCACCTGCTGCATATTTTAAGAGTATAGACTCATCAGGTTACTCTAGTGATTCTGATCAAGTCAAAGAGCTAACAACTATCAAGGTACAAAATTAGTTGAGTATTCCATCTCAATTATTTAATACATAGCAATTTAATACAGATATAAAGTATTTATCTCAAGTCACAGGTCATGTAAACTCTTGAACCAAATTGAGTTAGACATCCTTAATGTGACCACTAATCAATTGATTATGTGTCTGGTCTTATTTAATTTTTATATGATCATACATTGTAAAATATTTGTATTTATTCCTCTCTTCTTGAATATACATAGATCTCACTTATTTAAAATTTTCGAGGAAGGAAATAGTCACAAAATTTTCATAGGTGAAAATTCAACATGAATCATTGATCCATTTAAAGAGGCCACAGTCATAGTCATTAATGGTTATGATTTTCAGAGTTTGATTCACAATATGAATTAGTTTGATTAGTTTCTTATAGGTTGATCTCTTAAAAGAAGTTTATTTTCTGAAAACTTTTGCTGTATGAATAAGATATAATTTTTTTTTTTTTGGTATTACTGTTATAGTCCCCTAAATTTAATGATGTAGAAATTGTACCACGAAATGAAAAGACATATTGAAGATGCAACCAAGTTTGGTGAAGTACCCAAAGAAGTACGTCTAAAGCACAAGGGATTTTCTCAGTGGGATTCATATTCTTCTCGACGTGATCATGGCACAATTCTTGAAGTAAGTTAATTAACATCAATTTATTTCTTAACCATGACGAGTTCAAATAATTGAGTGCATTAGCTTTTGACATTTGTCATCATCACACACCCCTTATTGCTCAAGTTTTGTTTTTCTTAATAGATACTGGTTCATAAAAGGGATCCTGAGAATTCAAAAGATGTAGATGGATTCCTTTTACCAACTCTAGTGTATTTGGCTCGCGAGAAGAGACCCCAATACTTCCACAACTTCAAAGCTGGAGCTATGAATTCATTGGTATAAAATATATACAATTCTTGCATGGTGTTAGTTTATGTATTTTGGTCAATCTTTCATCTGTATACTTGTGTAAATTTATATAATTCTTTGGTATGAATGCATGCAGTTAAGGGTGTCTTCGAATATCAGTAATGGGAAAATCGTTCTAAATGTAGACTGTGACATGTACTCAAACCATTCACAGTCTGTGAGAGACGCTCTCTGCTTTTTCATGGATGAAGAAAAAGGTCACAAAATTGCTTATGTGCAGTTCCCTCAGATTTTTGAGAATGTCACTAAGAATGATTTATATGGGAGTAGTCTACTAGCAATATCTGAGGTGAGTATCTTGTGGATTGATTAAGATATTATCTTTTATTAAAACAGTTTTAAGTGACGTTTATTCTGTCATGTTATGTTTTAACATCTACATATAATTTTGTTCTAGTGAAAGCAACTACTTATTTTTTCTTATTTGTATTCAATTTTGTTTCAAAAGACAAATGTATCTCACATAAAACTACTGCAGAGCCTAATTTTAAGCTATTATTGATGATGATCAATTAGTTATGCACCCTTTGTATGCACAATTAATTTTCTTATGCAAAAATAGGTGGAGTTCCCTGGTGCAGACGGTTGTGGTGGTCCTTTGTATATAGGAAGTGGCTGCTTTCACAAGAGAGAGTCTCTTTGTGGATTGAAGTTCAGTGATCAATATAGGAATGACTGGAATACCAGTGAAGATTATCAGTTTAAAGAAGCAAGCCTGAAGGAACTGGAAGAAGAATCAAAGGCTCTTGCAAGTTGCACCTATGAGGAAAATACACTATGGGGAAAAGAGGTTCTCTCCCTCTCTCACTCACACAAACATATACACTTCTTATAATGTTACTTGAGAGATGTCAAGAATAAGATATATTTGGAGAAACTTTTCATAAATATTTTCAGCAGAGAAAAATAAGAATAAATGGTAAGATTAACTTCTTTATAAACATAACTTTGTTTATGCATGAAGTAGTTATAGAAACTATTTCCTACCAGCTTCTTCAAAATATAAGTTCTAATTGATGTATTTTACATTCTGTTTTAGCTTTCTCTTGTAAAAGTGTTTGTGGAGGATTTCTCTGAAGAGACCCTATATATTGTTGTTTCTTCAATTGCAGATGGGTTTAAGGTATGGGTGTCCAGTAGAGGATGTGATAACAGGATTGGCTATTCAGTGCCAAGGATGGAAATCAGTGTACTATAATCCACCAAGGAAGGCTTTCTTAGGTTTAGCTCCAACAACCTTGCCTCAAACACTTGTTCAACACAAGAGATGGTCTGAAGGAGACTTGCAAATTTTGCTTTCTAAGTATAGCCCTGCATGGTATGGTTTTGGAAGGATTAGTTTGGCACAACAAATGGGATATAGTGTTTATTGCTTATGGGCACCTAACTGTTTTGCAACACTATATTATTCTATCATCCCTTCATTGTACCTCCTTAAAGGCATTCCCTTGTTTCCAAAGGTAACAAACAATAGTCCTTGTTACATATAAATTCATTTCATTTCATTTTTTTCACACTTTGGGATATCAATATGCTTACTTTGGCCTTTTGGGAATAGAAAATGCAAAACAAAAATGGAAAAACATGCCATTTGTGATTATGCATGTCCTTTTTCTAAACAAATACATCATCATAATTGAGCATGCATGTGCTTAACTAATTGTTGGTGGATTTATCAGATGTCAAGTCCATGGTTCATACCTTTTGCATATATCATTGTTGGGGAAGGCACCTATAGTTTGTTGGAGTTTTTCTTCTGTGGGGGCACATTCCAAGGTTGGTGGAATGACCAACGGATATGGCTGTACAAGAGAACAAGCTCTTACTTATTTGCCTGCATTGACACCATCTTGAAGCATTTTGGATTCTCAGATTCAACTTTTATAATCACAACTAAGGTTACTGAAGAAGAAGCTTCCAAACGCCATGAGAAGGAAATAATGGAGTTTGGAACCTCCTCTCCAATGCTCACTTTATTAGCAACTTTTGCATTGCTCAATTTGTTCTGTTTTCTGAGTGTGTTGAAGGATGCAGCCCTAAGGGAAGGTGGCTTTGAAATTTGTGAGACAATGGCCTTGCAATTTCTATTGTGTGGATTTTTGGTTATCATCAATTTACCTATATACCAAGGACTTTTCTTAAGGAAGGACAATGGAAGATTGCCTGGTTCTGTTGCCATCAAATCAATATTACTAGCACTATGTGTATTCATCTCCTTTAGCCTCTATTTGGATTGGGAGGGGGGGATTTGTGGGTACAGGACAAAGTAGATTTGTGAGATTTATAGAGAATATTGAAGATGTGTTTTTGATTGAATGATGATAGAGTGGATTTGCGAGAATGAAATATTAAAATTTGAAATTTGTGATGTGATAGTTGAAAGAAAATTTAAAAATTATTTGAAAGATATAAAATGTAAACTTATATATTTATCTTTGTTATTAAAAATATTTGTTATTAAAAATATTTAAATGATGTATTATGATATTTTTTTTGTAGATTTGAATTAATTAATTTTTTTTAATATATAATATCCATAATTATTTGTATTTTTTAATAAAAAAATTAAAAATATAATAGAAAATATTTGTGTTAAATTGAAATAAATTTATTAAATATATTAAAAATTATAAAAATAATATTTATTATTATATACATTTGTTATTCTACATAACAATTTACGTGTTTTGATATTTGTAATTTTATTTTATTATTTTAATTATTTATAATTATATGTTGTTATTAGTAATAGGATAATAAATAGTTTTAAAATTATTAAATAAATTTATGTAATATTTAATTTATATATTGTATATTATAATAAAATAAGGTATTTTGTTAAAATACATTATTTGTAAATGAAATGAGTACAAATATCTTCAGTATGAAAAATTAAAAAAGTACTTTCACATTCTCACTCTCTCTCCTACCCACTTCCTCACAAACCACGAAAACAAACATAAGAAACACATTCTCTCTTTCCTCCACATACCTAAAAACAATCACAGCATTAACTTTACATGATCACGTGATTTTCCTTTTACAGATTCTATTGGATTTGTCGACTATTCCAAAATTTTGTTAGGAGAAAGAAATTCTTGCTTATAAGATGATTAGCAGCAAATCCATGTAACAATGTAAGTATTCTTTTCCTCATCAACATTCATTTGCAAAGAATTGACTTGATAACTTTCATCTCTCTTTAATATGTTTAAACTCTTTTTTAGTTGTATTTAACTTCATCTACAAAACAAATTTATGAGATGAAGTTCCCTCACTACTTATACTCTGTTTCTAGTTTATATATCTATTTCTAGTTTACATGTTTGTTTGATTTGCTAAAGAAACATTGAACTAAAAAAGAAGAAGAAATAATTATCCTATCTTTAATTTTAAAAAAAAATGAAGAGGAAAAAAATGTAAAAACTTAATTTGTTATTACTAAATCAATCATGATATTGTTTTCAAATATAAATATTTAAAAAACAAAAGTATTTTCATTAAATTGTCATCCAAAGATTATTATTATTATTATTATTATTATTATTATTTTATCACATTTACTATTTTCATTATTATTTTTTTATTAGTAAACCATTTTTATTATTGTCATTATTATAATTATTATTATTACTATCATTACAATCACTAGCAGAAAAATATGAATAGAAACCAATTTTAGAGAAAAAAATAATTAGTTGTTATAATTACTAAATCAGATATCATTTTAAAAATTAAAAAAAAATGGTAGTTAAAACATTGATAGCTAATTAAATACTAATTTAAAAATTATTTAACAATAATAAAAACTAATTTAGAAACTAATTTTTTTATTTATTTAATTATTATAACAACTAATTATTTTAGTATTTAAAATTTTTATGTGATGATTTTTTAATAGTGAATTATCCAATTGATTCATATAGAATAGATTGAGATAACTAATATTAAAAGAGTATAGAATAGATTGAGATAACTAATATTAAAAGAGTATTTCTCATTTTCGTACTATGTATTACATCAAAAGTAAGTATCACAGTCAATTTCGTCCTATGTATTACATCAAAAGTAGGTATCACATGCACAACTTTAAATTTTGCTAATGGGACCATGCAAAGTGGTTGAAGAGAAGTGCAATTTGGCTTCCACCAAATAATTCACCCAAGTAATGGGAATATCAGAAAGAAAATCGTGACACTTTTGATAAGAATTTTAAATATCTTCATTTGTAGATTTATTTTATTATTCATTTACTCGCCTACGAAATTACCTTTATTCTTATTGATTTGGTGGTCGGAGAATTTTTTATAAATACAAATAATTCAAAGATTTTTATGATATTTACTTACACCCACACCTCGAAATGTATAATTTATCTCAATAAGTACTGTAAATTTATTTGAATGATTAAAAAAACTATATTTTCACAATACTGTTTGGCAATATTTAATTAAACTTAATTAATTAAAAAAAATTAGCTGACAATTAGTGTGCTAGTGTTCACTTTGTCTTAATTTGGAATGATTTTGAACTAAAAAGTCTGCAATCTAATATATTAAAATAATGAATGGTAGGATATGATTTGGATTAGTACATTTGAAAGTCTATCCTTCCACTGAAATGGAGTTTAGATTAATTGAATCATTCACCTCACATACAAATCCTTGAAGAATCTTCTGTGCAAATAATGAGTGGTAGCAGTGTCGTGTGGAAATGCAGATAAGTTCTTCAAGTTGTACTCTATTGACCAAACCAAACATACCATCATAAAAGGTATCATCACTAAGAAGAATTTAATCAAATTTATCACCATATCAATGATCTAATAAGTACTTTATCTTATTATGTATTGTCTCTCAGTACAACACTATTTAGATTACCATTATATTTCAAACAAGTTCAGAGAAACTAGAGTTTAGGAATAACTTTTTTAATAAAATAAAGAGTAAATTTAAACTTTCTACTTTTTGTCTATTTAAAATTTTTATGTATTAGTTTATTTACTTTCCAACCTCACATAACTATTTTCATTAATTATTAACATCTTAATAAAGATTTTAATGTTTGAGGGAATAAAATGTTTGACTTTTCAATTTTGAATGAAAAATTACATTTGTCTAAAATTTTAAGAGTTAAGTACATATAGATAAATCTAATTTATATCTAAAATTTAAAAATCTCAAATATGTCATTGTCAGTAGCCTTTTTCCTTTAATAGGTCCAGATTATGTTATATTAGAAACATCAAAAAGTAGAAATATACAAGATTAAGCCAAAAAAAAGTATTAATGACAAAAAGTAGACAAGTAAGGGTGTTAACTATAGGAGAAAATTAAAGAAGAAATATTCATAAAAATGGTCATCAGTGATTTTTTTGTTATCTTTCTTGGACCAAACTTTGTTATCATTTAAATCTCAACCACTACTGTTCACCATAACACTGTTATGTATTGTACATAAATAGTAGAAGAATTACTTTAACTGTTCACCATAACAGAGTGTTATGTATTGTATATAAATAGTAGAAGAATTAGTAAAGTAGAGAGAAGAAAGTAGCAGAAGATATGGCAGAGGAGAAGTGTGCACCATTGTTTGAGACAAAGAGAGCCAAAGGAAGGTTGTTTTACAAGGTGTTTT
>Ga0123342_1002045_pt1 | contig 33830 bp, 18 predicted proteins | sample Turbeawhitnodule_FD_89960 | JGI IMG/M metagenome (GOLD analysis project Ga0123342, IMG submission 89960) | Root nodule microbial communities of legume samples collected from Mexico - Turtle bean Mexico white nodule | ecosystem: Host-associated > Plants > Roots > Nodule | place: Mexico: Nepantla... | reverse complement strand
TTATCACTCTTGTCATTTTTTTTTTATTGTTGTTGTCTTTTGTTTTTCTCGTTTTCTTGTCATAGTATAATTTTTGCCTATGTATTATGTTATTGATGGATTTAAAGAAAAAGTGTTATAAATAGCATAATTCAAAAATAACATCTAGATTATATAATTCAAAAATTAAAAAATAATTTTTAATTTATATAATTTTAAAATTTTATTTTATGTGAAAATTGTGCAATTTGAAAGTTACTTTAAATCCAAACTATTCTAGAAGTCATATTTTTTTCATTCAAATCCAAACTATCCTAGAAGTCATATTTTTTTTCATAAAAAAGAGACCTTTAATTGATGTCCATTTTACTCATGAATTTTCTTTAATACAATTTTTAGTTTTGGATTCCACAATCAAAAAGTTTCTATATTATACCATTCAAAAAGAACTTTAAACTCAAGGCCAAAGTAGGAATTTTCCTATTTGTGGAAGGGCACACGAAAAATATAGGGTGTAAAATGAGTCTTTTGATGTAATTGCAATGTAAATTTGTTTTGCTTTCATTGGATTGTGTAATTTCGGTTCCATAAGATTATAAACATCATGTTGATGTTTGTTTTTTTACACGTTCAGTGTTATGAACATGTTTTTAAAAGTAAGAATACTATTGTAATAAAATTACTAAAATAAAAATTAATTTTAAAAATCAAAATAATTAGTTATTATTTTATAAACTAAAAATATCATTATTATCTAAAGTAGTTTTTATTATTAATAAAAAATTATAAAATAGTTTCTAAATTAGTAAATAATTATTAATCATTAACTATTATGATTTTAGCTACTTAGTATTTTATATTCTAAATTAGTTTTTATTATTCTTCTATTAGAAACTAATTTGAAATATAAAATTTTAGTTAGATAAAATCTAGGTAGTTAATTTAGATACCAATTTAAAAATTATTTTATAAATTTTATTAATAATAAAAACCATTTTAAATACAAATAAATTTTTAATTTTTAGATTAGTATCTAATTTAGTTAATATAGTGATTAATTATTTTTTTCTCTAAATTTATTTTTTTTAGTGTACATTTCTTGATAGATTAATTGTATTTTTTGTTTTAAAAAAGCGAGTGTAAGATTCATAAATCGGACTATAAAAGGAATCACACACCATGATATAATATAAAGAATGTTTGTTTTAATCTATGCATAATTTTTATGTTTTACTTGTGTGTCCTAATTACGGTTAAACTCAGAGTTCAAGAATAAAAATGGTTTAAAAAGCAATTAATAGGTAGCACATTCTGATTTTCATATTTGATAAGGTGCAGACTTTAATGTCGTGCAGCATTCCAGTGCACATGTGCAATTGCTCCATGACTAGATCTTCCAACAACGCTTTTACCAAATATATAAAAGAAAACACGTTAAAGAGTTTCAACAATAACAACGTTCCTGCATAACAGTACCTAATTGCTTGCTGTCCTTCCAAAAGGAAAAGTGACTACACTGTCATTTTTTATTTGATGACTCGCTTCCTCCTTTTCCCCGTTTATTACAAAATAAAATTGTTATTCTTAGAAAGATAAGACCTAGAGAATGACTTCGTCTTCTTTCTTTTTTTTGACAGATTACTAGAGCTTCACTGATTCTTCTGGCCTCAATACTACTACTTCGGTCTCAGTCGTCAGGTGTATTCCGAATGAGGGAGGTACCGGCAGAAGGCACTCTGACGATCAAATCAGTAAAAAGAATATTCCGCACTCGGGGTGTACAGTGATAATGACATACCTTTATTCTTAGAGTGTGTGCTATTTATTTTATTTTAATGAGTTTACCTTATTGAGTCGAATTAGTGGAGTACTCACACTGAATGACATATTACCTAATTCTTAATAGTGGTTTAGCCTTACAAACACTGATTTGAACGTTAATGGATTAGGTGTGTCGGTCGACCTGCATGACTGTGCAGGTCTCAATTAGCTCGATCAAGGAGACCGAATCGTGATAATGACCAATCGGTCCATACCAATTCAAAAATATATTTTCGTAATCACAATCTAATTTTGTTAAAGATTCCAAATATAAGTAAACTTTATAATATATAAGTAGCTGCAAAGATAATGTAACATAATGTAAGTTAAGTTATGGTTAAAGTTTTATACCAACATCAACAATAATCAACTTGGGATAATGCTGTTGTGAATCACCTTGCCATTATTGCGTGCCCAGTTGGATTATCAAGCTTCTTAACTAAAACATGGGAATAAAGTCACATTACACTACCAAGCACCGTGAATCACTTGAATGTGATGCTTAAAGTAGTTTGGAATTTAGATGAAGATTCTAATATATATATCCACTTTTAATTTTCATTTCTTATCAAGCTTGTGACTTTTGATATCGATGGAGCTCAATTCAATATTATCTTCCAATTTTGTGTTTCCTTCTCAGATTGTCCATGCGGGAAGAACAGGAACCTATTCCTCTTTGCTCTCTAACTTCAACAGCGTTAGATTCTCTAGACAACTCAACTGTTTCGGAGGTAACATTTTCTTTTCCTCTGTACGTGTACGGATAAAAACATGCATGGTTGGTATAATTTTAGGGTTTTTGTATACATAATTTTATGTGTTTTATTTTATTCATCATGGCGTATCTAGAACTTACATTTTGCTATCTTCATTGTCAGGCTTATTTCTAAGGAACTATGAAGCCTTGAATAGCATTTACATGGCTCATAAGACTGTCATGAGTTCAGTTGGTAGAGATAATCTTGCGGCAGAAACGAGTTTCCATCATATGAATGGCATAAATGGCTCGGGTTACAGAAATGTGAGAGTACTTGATGCGTTTGATGATGTGTATGAAGGAATTGTAATTGATTCAGACCGGTTACCAGACGACCCTACTAACTTCGCAGCTATTTTGCGTTTTTCTCTTTCTCATTGGAAAAGGATGGTAACACCTGATACTGATACTGTTGTTAATTCCTCTGAAATTAGCTTCGGTTACTATAACCACAGGAGAAGCGTATATATAATGTAGTTGAGGAATGAAGGGCATGGATATTTTCAATTTTATTTTGTTTGTGATTGCATTTGTTGCCTCATGAAGGATTGACAGAGGCTTATCTGATGATTGCAGGGAAAGAAGGGGATTTGGCTTAGATTGGCTTTAGAGCAATCTGACCTTGTTCCAATAGCTATTAAGGTAACACAACTTGTTGATTGATTACCTAAAAAAGATAACTAATTGGCTATAGAAGTGTTTTGTTTTGCCATATATTCAGTTATTTCCTGTGCTACTAATTATAGAAGAGTTGTTGAACCTATGACTGTGAGGTATCTCATGCTGCTCTCAGGAAGGCTTTGGATACCACCATGCGGAACCAGGATATGTGATGTTAACATACTGGATTCCTGAAGGACCTTGCATGCTTCCAGTCAATGCATCACATCATGTAGGAGTTGGGGGATTTGTCATCAACTACAGCAATGAGGTATTAACATAACAAACTCAAGTAAGATGATACTAAACGAAAAACATAGAAACACAAACTTCAGTTTATTTTTTCCTTTTCTTCCCCAAAAAAATGATCTCCTTATTCTGCATTTCCTACTAAATTTTTGCGTTTCTGTTATATGATTTCAAACCGTGATTGGCTAAGTTAATTCATTTAATAAGCCTTGCGTTAATATAGTTTCATCTTATAAATTTTTTAAGGTCCTTGTAGTCCAAGAGAAGTACTGTGCTCCTGCAAATCGTGGTCTTTGGAAGATACCAACTGGATTTATTCTACAGGTAGTTAATTTTGAAGGTTCACTTCACCCAAGTTTCTTGAATGCTTCAGAAATAAAAATAGAGGTGGTGGTTTCTCTACATTTTATATTCCAACTCAAAATCTTTACCACTTGTCTTAACTTTTGGCAGTCAGAGGAGATATATGCAGGAGCCGTAAGAGAAGTGAAGGAAGAAACTGGGGTGAGAATGAGATATTTCTCTGGTGTTACTTCATATTAAATTTGTTCTTGCTGCATAATATAGAATCATTGCTTAAAGTTACTGCTTTCTTTTATTGCTTGTTGCCCATGTTGCAGATTTGTACCGAGTTCATTGAAGTCATAGCATTCAGGTAAGAGCAAACTCCATACTCACTTTTATGTAATCTTGAAAGTTTAAATAGCTTTTGATGATTCTGAGTTATATTAAATCCTATTCCCACAAATATTTAACCAATTGAGTACGATGTGATATAAATTGAAAGAATTTCATTACTTGAAAATTTTATCTCGCAAGTGTCAATCAACTAATTACCGAGTCCAGTGTGGTCAAAGGCCTGTTTTAGCTAGACAATACTCACAACGTTGTTAATAAAATGTGCTACAAAGGTTTTTCATTGCATGGTGGCTGTAGTTTTCTTGTAATTTTCTTAACCTACAAAGTTTGATTGATTGCATCATCAATTCCAGACATGCACATAAGGTGGCATTTGAAAAGTCAGATCTGTTCTTCATCTGCATGTTAAGACCCCTGTCAGCTGATATCATTGTTGATGATCCTGAAATTGAAGCTGCGAAGGTTAGATAATCTTACTCATTGACAATGACAAATGAAAACGACCAATTAAGATCGAGTAGCCTTTCTTTTCCATTCTCTCAAACTTGCTGGAGATAAATCACACATCCACTAAGAGGAATATTAGTCCATAGCATAAAATGATTAGTGTAACACTGTTTTTATACATTCGAGTCACTTGTTTGTTATACTGTTTTTCATGCATACAGAAATAATTTGTAACACTAAATTACTTATCTAATTCTAGAAATTGGATCTGAGATGGGACACTGACAAACTGATTCCTGTCCAACCATGGTTTTGGGTTTCTCACGAATCATGATTGTTTTGCTAATTCAGAATAGTTGATGTGATGTCATGCAGTGGATGCCTCTGGTTGAGTTTGTAGAGCAACCACTTATCCAAGAAGATTCGATGTTCAAGAAGATCATAGATATCTGTATTGCTTGTGTTGAGAAGCGCTACAGTGGCCAATCTGCACATCACATGCTTTCCAAATTTGATGGCAAGTCATCTTCCCTGTACTATAATGTCATCAACATGGAAGATAGCCACTGTATTGGCAATTAAAGCACTCAAAACTCAAAAGCATGTGCAAGTGCTTTTAGCTCACTATACTACTTTAATTCTTCTCAAATTTGAGCAACAAGTTGATACCTGAGATAACCTTAAACTCTAGATAGTGATGCCTAATTTGTCAAGTAATGAAACTGAGATTTTACATACATGATGGCTTTAAGAGCAACGATGAATGGAGCATGCGTAACTGTCACACTTGTTCAGTTGTTCCTCGTTCACTGATCACGCCTTTGCAGTGGAAATTTTCATTGTGTACGTTCCGACTTGAGCCAAGCAAAATGATTGTTGATCCATCACGTAACATTCCCTTCCCAAAAAAAAAACAAGAAATTGTCTAAAGAAACCCAAATAGAAAACAATCAAGAGAAGAGATGATATTTCCACAACATACAGTAGCATCATAAGTGTTAATGTGCATGTTGCCATCAGGTTGTTGTTTTTTACATAGTAAATGAAAAAGTAAATCTTAATTTTTACTTATACATATGTCGACAAAAAATATGTAACGTACGTCCTATCAGACCAAAGTGTTGGATGTGAGCCTGTCTTAAAGAACCTAACAGTTACTTGTGTTTTGTCTTATATATTGGACGTGACGCTGAACCAAGTCTTTGATTGGTTAGATGCAGCTCATTGAGATTGTTACGTTTTGATTTTTTTTTCCATCATTAACTTATTTATTACAGACATTATCCCATGAATGAGACTCGCAACAACGTGTCTATAGTTGTTTTTGGCATATTAAAACCCACCTTAATTAATTAACATTGTAAGGTGTCCGATGGCATGAAATTTAAAAATGAACAAGTTGTGACCTGTAGCTTCATGTTCTGCCATGACATTGCGTTCACCTAAAAATTGCCACTGAATTTGTAGTCAACATAGCGAAGAACTTGGAGTAGGTTGGCTTCTTCTCCCAACCAGGGAACGACAGCATCATGTGAGAAAATTCAGAGCTTCATCCATAACAAAGAAAATTCAAGACCTCATTATTAAGCTTCAATCATTTTCTAACCAAAATGGTGGTCCATGCTTTACAATTTTCATTCAACAAAACTATGTAACAACATTCATCATAGTAAATCTTCACTATTTCAATCACTCGCAAATATAAATAATGCCAAAATATTATAGAAAAAAAAAAGGCATGCTTGTAATTGGTCCTAAAATATTTTGCTTATCATTGTCATAATTATATTTATGTTTACAATAATTCATAACCATTTGTGATTTAATATAATTAAAAAAATCACAACTGTGTTTTTTACTTCAGAAAAGTTTTTTTTATGATATTTGATCAAGACCCAAATTGGAGCATGTTAATAATTTTGTTCTTTCATCTTATTGTTTATCTATAAGTTTAGAATTCTGGTTAATTTTTTTCCTAGCTACTCTTATCTTTAAGAAATCACCTTTAACTTTTTTTCACCATACTTTAAGTGAATAATATTATTTTACACATTAACTAATCATTAGATCATACACTCAATACCTCAAGTTGTTCCAAATTTATATGTATCCCAAAGTGTGCAAAGCTTCTCAACTTCAAGTAAACAAAAAGTTTAGGTAATATATTTAGGCACTTAAGATAAGATTAGTTCAAATTTTCTTATTAAATTTTAATTATACAAAGGTAAAGGTAGTGAATTATATTTTTTATTTATATATTATAACACAAAATTAGTTGTAGTTTATGATTTAAATTTTAAATCAGATATTTATAATATAAAAATGATTGAAATAGTTCTTTTTACAGAAAAAATTTATTCATTTTGATATTTTACTTCTTCAACTCGTTAAAAATAGTTATAGTGAATATTATCCTCCAATTAAAATAATAATGAATCTTAAAAAAAATTTAATAATTTTTTAAAAAAAATTAACAATCATTTCATATATTCATTTTAATTATTTTTATACTATAAATATATGAATGATTTAAAATTTTGAACCAAAAATAAAATAAAATAATTATAATATTGCATGAAAAAATATATATATTTAACCTTAAATTTAATAGTGTTTGGCAAGAGAACAGAAGAATCACTATTGGAGTAAAGTAGGAAAGAAAAATAAGAAAGGTGGTAAGAATAAATCTTATTATCCAGTTATAAATTCAGGCAACCGAACTGTGAACTAAAATAATGACGGCAAAGCCACTAAACCCAAAACCAACCTAATTTCAAGCACCAAAATTTCCATATCCAACTTTCATCCCCAATTCCTCTTCAATTATCAATCCCCACTCCTAGGTAACTTTCTCTTCCCTTTATAGGGCTTCTTTTTTCAGCGATCATGCTCTACACCTTCAATGCTCTCACTTTTTCATTGCATTTTCCAAATATGTGTGCATTTCATCAAATTGAATTCTCACTTTTATATTTCCACCGCAAATTGAATCTCTTGGTTTTGATTAATTGATGCTTCTACAGGTTTTTAACGGGAGGAGGATGGGGATGTGAATTGTAATTGAAGAAGGGGGGAGGAGGGAGAACACCGTCGAGACCACAATGCGGTGGTTTCCGTTGAGTACAACTTCAAACTCGGAAAGAGAACGGGATAGAGAGAATAATACTACTCGTGCTTCGGTGTATCTCAATGTATATGATCTTACTCCCATAAACAATTATCTTTACATGCTTGGCCTTGGAATATTTCATTCGGGTATACAAGGTTTGTGACTGTTTTCCTTGTACTTCCTTTCCTGTTCTTTTTTCCTATCCTTGTATGGATCTTGTTTCTGTTCTTTTTCTTGTCTCTGCTTATTACAAAATTTAGCTGGGTTGAAGGTTACATACCACTTATGAATGAGAGAATCACTTCAATTCACAGTTTATTAGAGCAAAGAACTTGCCCCACTAAATGAGATTAAATGTCACCACCATTCGGCTCAGTTAGAAACCAAAGCTTGAGGAATATTGTTTAGCATGAGATCTCTTTTGACTGCTTCTTCCAACGTCTTTATTGGTCTCCCTTCTTCTTTCTTCATTTATATTGGACTAACAGTCAAGCAATATACTCTACTCACAATTAAGGAGAAGGGCTGTGTTAGGCCTTCTGCAACCAACGTATAACTTGCTGATGTTCCGAACATGAATTTACAGTTTATCATTGCTAACAATATTTTATTATTAAAAGAGAAATAAAGTGTAATTCAAAGCGAAGTTGTTGTATTATAAATGAAGTCGCTGTGTGCATTGTACCTGAAACGAGGCAGGTGTGTTAGAAAGTACATTATTAGCCAGCATTGCGTGTTATTTGGATCGCATGGTGATGTACCAAGCAGCCGTTAGTTTGGCACCTTAATTTTTTTACTAAATAAGTGATTTATTTTGCACTCATATTATCTCTTTATTCCTCTCTGATTATTCATCCTTGTATTTTCAAATTTCTCTCTCCCCCTCACCTAGTTTTCCGTAATTAGTCTATTTTGGGATTGTTTGTGTACTTAAAGTCCCTCAGTGATGAATTTATGAACCATAGGGTAAATGGTGTAGTCAATATTTTTGACAAGCAAATACAAGCATTCCACTGAATATTGATGTGTGAGCCATTTTGGACCAGGTCATCATACTAAAAGCGTAACACATTATGTATAGAGTAGTTGATGGATTAGCAAATGTGTAATTTAATAGTTTAAAGGAAGACAAGACTAGGTGACTTGTACCTTCTTTTTCTTTGATTTTCCGCTTATGTTTGATTACTGTAGTTGTTTAGAGGCTAGCTACTATTGTAATATCTAAAATGTGCTTTTTGGTACTGTGACCAAACTTGGTTACATGTTCTATTTTGAGTTTAGTTAGTTGGCTGGATAGAACCTTCTCCCCTGAACAAATTGTTGACAAGGAGCTTGGATGTACATGAATATTTGTCTTCTTTTATTTATTTTTTTGTTTTTTAATACAATCTTGCAACAACTTTAAGCTTATTGTTTTCATGAACAGTGCATGATATTGAATATGGCTTTGGAGCACATGAATATCCAAGTAGCGGTGTGTTTGAAGTGGAGCCTAGAAGCTGCCCTGGCTTCATCTTCAGACGATCAGTGTTGTTGGGCAGGACTGATATGTCTAATTCAGAATTTCGATCTTTCATTGAGCGCCTGTCAGCGAAATATCATGGAGACACTTATCATCTTATTGCAAAAAACTGCAACCATTTTACAGATGAAGTTTGCCAGCATCTAACAGGAAGTCCTATCCCTGGATGGGTAAATCGTATGGCTCGTGTGGGTGAGAATCTTTATGCTCACCTATTCTTATTGTAAATCACAATTTGATTTGCATGAATAATGCACATGTATATACCTCTTCTTTTTTGTTTTAAGAAAATATGGTCCTGGTTGCACCAATGTGAATTTCACATTACAACTGAAATAGGTTATATGGGGACAAGGGAAACTAGAATGTTTACATTGGGTTTCATTTTATGAATCTGGTGATTATGGAGACTACTTTTGTTCTCATCTAATCATGTGTGATTTAATCATGTAGGTTCTTTCTGCAATTGTCTTCTGCCAGAAAGCCTCCAGGTTGCCGCAGTTAGACATCACCCAGAACCGCTTGCATTTTCTGGTAAGATACTAGAATTGTAATGGTCCAAATTGATTCACATTTTATGGGTTTGATTGAATAAACTTCTCTACTTGATTTATGGGTCCAAATACATTCAAATTGCTCTGACAAGATTTTTTTTTTACTTGAACATATTTAATATTTTTTTTTGCCCCCTAATAAAAGAATAGGTGTTGCTCCCATGAGACATTTGTTTTTTAAAATAAATGTAGAAATTAAAAGAAATAAAAGAGAATAAATTTATGCTAATTTTATTACTTTGATAATATTGTCTCTGCTTGCTGCTGTTCTTTGGAAACAAAATTATCATCCCTCATCTCTACTTGCATATTTCCTTTTCACTGGAGACCAGTCTCTCAAAATATTTTAATAATATTGACAATTAAATTATACAATACTCTCAAAATATGGAAGTATGTAGAGGGCAATTATAATTTGTAGGAACTTAGGTATTTTGGATTTTTTTTTATCATTATATTATATATTTTGTAAAAAGCATTTTTTTATAAAAAATATTATTGATTAATCTCTTGTCCTCACAATTTTTATTTTTTTTAATCCACCACTGTATGTAAGCCTGGTATGGATTTTTATATAAAGTCCGTTTTAATACTTGTGTTAAAAAGGTTGAAGAAAGTATGGACTTCATCATGAACCGAGAAGTAAATGGGGCTTTATTTCTTCCCTTGCGAAAATATACATGGACACATATTTGACATTTTAAAACACTTTGATTAATTATTGAATAATTTGCTTTTGAATTCCTGCAATATCTCGAACATATCCAGCAAAAACTTGTGGTGGTGTTTTGTATAATATAAATTCTGTTGTTGCCTTGTTCATTGGATCTTGTAGTATAATGGAGTCTGGCTCCTTGTTCCATAGCTTGATTTTAACTAAACCATGTGATGAAGGATCTAAATTTCCACCATTGCAGATGATGATGGATCAGGATCTGATGGTCATTCTGCATCCATTGAGAGTGAAGAGGATGAGCCCAATCACCATTTGCTAACTGCACCAAATGGTGATGTTGCCTTTCTAAAGGAAAAACCAGTTCGGCTGGCGCGGGAGCACCTATGATTTTAATTGGTTTACCTTTTGTTTTATATTCTTTCTTTGTTCTCTTGGCTTGTACCTATCTATGATCCTAGCTTTAGTGCATCGAGTTTCTCAAGTGCAATATTTAAGACTCAAAATGCATGCTTTGTAGAACAAAGACTATAATCTGTTGTATAATGTCCTGTACGTGTCAAAATAGACTGGTTAGGAGTACAGACAAAAATGTTTGGGTATACTGTTAAATCTGATTGAGCAATTCCTTTGCCAATCCATCTTTTTTGTAAGGCACAAAATGACTAATTCATGTAAATCTCTTGTTTGCTCCTTATATGAATGAAAATTTATCAGTTGTGATTTGGACCTGCATCAGTTGAAAGTGTCACGCAAAGGTGGATGCTCTATTTTGCTTTTATAATGACAACTGCTCTAAAGATAGATTCGTGGTAAGTATGTAGAGATGCGAGTTGCTCATTCGTAGCAAACACGTTGTTAAGTGCTTATATTAATTTTACGCTAGTCCTGATTTTTCCCATTCTTTCTTCTTCATACAGGCACTCCCTGAGTTCTTCCATCTTCTGCCTTACAGATCCCTCCATTATGGGCATAACCCTCAATATATCAGTTTCTATTAAGCAATTAATTCATTCAAAATTATTACTACAATTTAGGTTTTACTGTGGATGATGAGTTGACGGAATTCAACGACTTTAGATTAGTTACTTGCTTTCATCTTCCTCCTAGGAAGCTAAAAATAGTCTGCTGATCGTGCCCTGGATTCTTAATATAATTTTCTTTCCTTTTTAAGAGCTATATTTTATATTCGGATACCATTATCTTCAGCCGATTGGTTTATATGGTAGTAATTTTTAAGTGACTTAACATAAATATTCCTAAATTGCATAATGTCCAAAACCGTTGACAAAGATGACTACTCCAAGTCAAGCAAATTAGCCACAGAGAAATTTAGTTAAAATAGTGGAAGAAGTACGACTTGGGTGGCAAGCCCCTAGCTGCAAGGCGCTGAATTGGTCAACAATTGAAGTTTGGACACTTGATGTGACTTTTGAAAAGTTTATTCTACCTGTTTGTTTCTTTACAAATTGCTTAAGTAGCCCCCATCTGAAGCTTGTTGAAGCCTGCAAGAAACCAGTGCTTACTATTCTTTTTGCAGAGTTTTTCTAGGCGGCTGAGGTTTCTTTACTATATCTATTTGTTTATCTTGGTCTTCATCCTCCCCACCAACAGGTACTTCATTATTGACTTGGAAAAATAAAACGCCTCATATAGTCTATTGCCTTGGTAAACTTGACCCTGCATCCTCTGCAGTCCCAAGTGATGGGTGGATTCATCATTCTCTTCCTCTTATGTGTTCTCAGCTTCCAAAGCTCTGTTCTTAAGGTGACTCATGCAAGGTTCCAAGCAACGAAGTGCGGAGATGCAGGTCCTGACATCCACTATCCATATCAGATAAAAGGTCAGCACCAACACACTGATTCCCTTCCTGGTTTTGAGCTTCTTTGCAAAGATAACCTCACCACCATCCACTTTCCATCTTATGGAGATTTAGAAGTGAAGTCTATTTCCTATGACACCAAAAATATTCACCTCCTTGACCCCAAAAAATGTGTCCATCGTGTCTTTCTGAACCTCAATCTCTCCCTCACTCCGTTCCACTATTTTTATGTTCTGAAAAACTATACATACCTCAATTGCTCGACCGCCCTTCCACCTCCTTTCGTGGAGGTTCCATGTTTAAGTGCTGCTAGTTATCATGTATACACAGTTGACTCTGCACTACCTGTGCCGGGTTCATGTGAAGGAGTCAAAACCGTTGCCATTCCTTTTGCATATAGCCCTTATCTCTCGGACAGTATACTTGGTCTCAGATTAACATGGGACATGAGTGAAACTGAAGACAGCAAAACAATAAACCATACTAGAGGTTCCCACACATCGCGTAACTTAGGTAAATTAAACTATTTCTTTTTCTTCCTTGCTCCTTGTTGAAAATTTGGATTGAATAGTTTTGACATCACTGTTTCTTTAGATTACTCTTTAGTTTACAAATTTCTTTATTGTTGTGCTGTGCAGTTATTGGGTCCAGCATGTGTGTTTTTGTGATGGTAATGTTATTGCTTATAAGCACAAAGATTCGTGTGGCCGCGAGGAATAACCATCAGAAAGAAGAGCAGTTATTGCATAGTTAGACGGATTTCTAGCAGACAGCAGTAAAAGACTTTTTCAACACTATTCCTGTAGTTACATAATATTTTTTATATCACTTCTACCTTCTCTTTTTTTCTCTCTTCCTGTAATATGACGTTACTTGTACCTGTTACATTTCCCACTAAAATATATATATTTTCTTCTTATCTCACGTCAGGGGAAACCTAGCACACAATATACGATATTAAAAAATTGCTCGTTACATATATTACTACACAAGTAAATCATCGATTTGTTTCTTGAACGAGTGAGACATTGTGTATTTAATAATTTATTGCTCAATTATAAAAAAGTACAAAATGATCTTTGAATATTATTACTTATTGACAAAATCATCACTGATTTAAGATCAAAATTGGTTCTTGACCTTATATTTTAATGAAGAAATGATTCCACAAAACTTAGTAGCAGGAGATGATTATGTGAGTTTTTATAAATTAGGACTGAATCATATTTTTTGGATCTTGATTAAATTGACAGTGGAAATTGACCATTTATCTGGTTACAATCAGTGAGGAAATGAAAGAAGGGAGATGATTACACTACACTCAATGAGAATGGTGAAAATAGAAGCCAATTTATACATACTTAGGGTAGGGGACACCTTTGTTAATCTGTAACAAATTGACGGGGGTAGGTAATGGCAATTGTGCTGTATTAATAAATGAAAAAAATAATAATTAATTGTTTTGATTTTGCAACACGGTATTTAGATTTTTCACAAGATTAATTAAGTAAGAAGTTGGATTTTTTTACTCAAAACAGATCGGCAGATTCTTCCTGCACCCCCACAAGGTTGCGCAAAGACAAAACTGTCCCTCTATAAACTGTACATTTTTTTTTTGTATTCCGGATTATAATCCGGTAAATTTTTGGATTGGTGCTTCCGATAAATTTTTGGATTGGCGCATCCGGTAATCTCCTGGATTGATGCTTCCGGTAGTACATGAATAATAGTGTCAATTCAAAATAAAAAAAAATGCAAAACATCCATAATTGAAAAAACCATTCTGGATTCGCCAATCCGTAATTCAAAATATGCATTTCGGATTCAGAAATCCATAATTAAAAAAAATCATTCTGGATCCACCAATCCGTAAAAGAAATTAGGCTTCCAGATTCAGCAATCTGGAAATCAATAATTTATGCAAATTTTGCTTCTGGAACACCCCCTCATCCGGAATGCACAATGATTCACTTCTGCATTGATGAATCCGTAGCACACTCCCAGATCCCGAAATTGTGGGGATCAGTTTCGGAATTTACAAAATTGTGGGGGTGTAGGAAAAAAATATAGGGGTACAGGAAGAAACTGTCAAACAGATCTGGATAATAGATTTTTCGGCCCAATTTCTAGCCTAGTAACTTTAGGAAATTTCTTCCTGCACCTTTACAAATTTCTTCCTGCACCCTTCACTTTTTGAAAAGACTGTTTTACCCCTTTTAAAAATTGACTTCCGGATTATTCTTTCCAAAATATTTCCAGAACCACTTTTCTGAAACATGTTTTATGAATTTTGGATTTATAAATTCAGAAATAAAAAAAAATTGTTTTGGCAAAGATATTCCAGAATGATTTTTTGTCTTCTGGATTTTTTATTCCAAAAAACAGATAAACAAAAATAGAGTAATTTCGGTATTTTCAAAGAATGTAGACGTGCAGAATGAAAAGTATAGAGGTGCAGGAAGAAACACCCTAACTTTATCAGCAACTCTTTTCTGAAGGCCCATTTGAGTTACCAAAGCTCGAAAAAAATACTTTATTAACTATAATTTAAAAGCTCAATGAAATTACCAATCACATATGTTTTGTGGGCACATTTATAATTTTATTATACATGTGTACATTAAATTATCTTTTATATTTTTTTATTTTCAATTTTTAACTCATTTCTTTTTAATAATAATAAACTAAATTTATTGAATATATTAGCTTTAATTTTATACTATTAGTTAATATGATATCTGCTCACCGATTTTGTCTAGATTTGGAGGTTTTTTTTAAAAAAATAAATCATGTGGATTTAATTCTTCTTATTTTAACTGGACTTTTGTAATTACAATTATTATACTAATAGGAGTCCACGTTTAATTAGAAGTTTACTTATAGGTTATATAAGACCATGTGTGAATATGTTCTATGGACACAAAAATTATTTTTTTATTTTTTTAGTTTTAAAAATTGTCTCTTCATTTCTTTTGATTTTATTGTTGTATTTTTATTCTTGAAAAACTAATTCTAAAGAATTAATCCATGAAATCAAGATGAAACAAACAAGATTGAGTTTTACACTAATAGTTTAGAAATTTAATTTTGTACTATTATTTTTTAAATTTGGTTTTGCACTTTATGTATGTTTGTAATTTGCTTGCGATCTTAGAAATCAAATTAATCTTGATTTGGTAATCATATATAAATTAGATTAAATGATATTTTGATTTATTCATATAACTAATTTAATTGATTAATTAGATAATTAATTGTTTAAACTTGAATGTATTATAAGATGAATTGTTTGCTTCTTGAATTGATTAATTGACTTTTTCATATTCTTAATTTTCGTTTTCACAATTTGTTTACGTATTTATTTTTTTATTCTACATTTTCCACTCTCTTAACCCCAATTTTAATTTGTACGAAAAATAATATTAAAGATTAAATACAACTAATAAACATTCTTTGAAAATTGACCTAAATTATATTTTATATTATATATTTTAAAGAAAACCTAAAATCTTTTATTTAAAAGTCAACATTAATATCAATCACCTAATTTAATTAAGTGCGATGATCCATTGATACTAAATGTTTATTTTGAAATTTTTAAGAATTACAATTGCAATAACAACAAATTTAAAATATAATATAAACAAAAAATCTGTTGTCATTGAAGTCAACGGAAACATTTTTTTTAAAGAATTATTAAATTTTATAACATCTCAATTTTTACTAATTTTTATATACAAAGTACTTAGAAAAATATATTTAAAATGTAAAGGGGATTAAAAATTAATCAAATATTCAGTTTTAGAACATTTCTGTAATTTTTTTTATCAGCAATAAAAAATAAATAAATGGGAACCACTTCAGGAGTGGTCCAACCCTTATACATAAATAGCTAGCGTCTTACCAACCTCCAACCAAGGAACACCTTCCAACTTAAATAAGGAACAACCAAAACAACTCAAGAAAATATTAAACAACAAGTCTCATACACTCCACTGCATTCTAAAAAATTGTACTTGAAAGAAGCTAAATAATTTTAATATTAGAAAATATTAACTTAGTTATGTTAGTATTAGTAGTCTATAATAGTATCAATTTAGAATAGTTAGAATTCAAAATAATTTTACAATTTTTTTGAAATATTATTTATGAAATGTAGTTTATATTAACCATCAAAATTATATCTCAATGTTTAAAAGCATATTTCTCAATCTGTCATAGATGTACGTCAAGTTTTGGACCCTAAAATTTTCATATAAAAAAACACAAAATGTACTCTTAGATTCTATAAACAAAATTATTTGTGTTGCCTTGGTCTTCAAAAAGTTTTGTTAATACAAATTCTTTTATAAAACATTCACATATTAAATAAATAAATAAATAAAAATCAACTATTGAATTAATATATTTATTGTTTGTTAAATGCTATATCTGCCAAGTAAACCAACCACCCAGTTAAATAAAAGATTTGTTGGTTGGTAGTGGTATTGTGTTCATTTAATCCGTTCAGATTGAAATTTCCTCCCATTTTTTCATCATAAGTCAAACAAATAAGTGTAAATAGCATCAATCATTTGTGTGCTACTCACTTAATTTCTTCTTTGTCATTTATGATTCATAACAAAAAGTTCCTTATCCATTACACCTCATAACACATCATAATGAAATTTCACTACTTTTTTATACTATTTTATAACATTAAAATATACCTATTTTGTAACTCACTTATTTCAAAGAAAAGTTTCGTTGTAATCCTTTCAAAAGCCTTTCAATTTTTTTTTTAGTTTAAAATAATATTTTCTTAATTTTTAAAATATTTTTTCAGACAATATTCCTACTTATAATTACAAATAATTAAACATAATATCATCCATGTTGAAAAAATTCATAAAAATAATTTCGTTTAAATATATGTTAATTAAATATTTTTTTTATCAATATAACACAGTTTTAAGATTATGTCCTACATAATATTTTTTTTATAATCTTTAACCTAAATATAAATATAAATATTTTTAAAATAAAGATGTTTAAAATAAAACCCTTTTAGCTCCCTTTCTTCCCTTTCTTGTTTGGTGGTGCACGCTACCAATCTCAACCCAACAAGTTGCAGTTAGCAGTTGCTGGTAGCCTTCACTAACAGAAAATTTCCCTTTTCTTAATCTCACAGAATCACACACTTGTTCTGTTTCTACCGTTATGGCTCTTTCTTCAATATCTTTTCTCTTCTTCTTCACCTCCTTCATCTTCTCCGTCTCACACTCCATACCCTTCATTGTTATTCATGGTAATTCTTTTTTTTCTTCTCAGTTTTCCAATCTGTTTATATAACCAGTGTAGTCTTGTTGCTTATTGTCTTGATTGAACTTACTAGGGAGTTCAATTATCATTATTTTGTTGAGATTTTCATTTCATATTATGTCCTTGTTTGATGGGGTTGAGGAAAGTGTCTTCCTTTTGCTCAAGTGGAGATTCTAACGAATCAGTAGATATTTAAAAATAAATAAACTTTTTTCATTGTACACTTTTTTTTCTACCCTATTTGTAGTTAATCAACTGTCTTAGATTACGTTTGACCAAAAATATTGAAATAACCTGATTCAGTTCGGAAAGATGCAGCATTGTATTTTGGAATTTTTTTGAAGTCTGATTTACCTGGTTGTGCTTGGATTCTAGTGTTGGTATATCATGTTTTTTAGTTGAATTATAGAGTACACTGATTCTTGATTGCAGGAATTGGGGATCAGTGCTCTAACCGCGGATTGAAAAAATTCACTCAGGAATTGAGCAGTTTTTCTGGTGTTGAAGGATACTGCATGTATGTTCGTATAACTTTTTGTATTAATTTCTTATAATCTTCCCTGGTCTATTTTTATCCTCTGAAAGTAGACTGTAATGTAATGTTGATTTCACAACTAATAAAGTTTCCCTATTTCTTCAGCGAGATTGGCAATGGATCATGGGATTCATGGTTTGTGTCTTTGAAAGAGCAGGTAATAGGTCAGAAGGATTTGCCGTATTGGAGGTATTGTCAGTATTGAATATTTTCTAAATTATCATGTTTTCTGTGTCTGCAGGCTGAGATTGTTTGCGAAAAGGTGATAAAAGGATTTCTGCTATGTTGTGGTACTGATAACACTTCACATTTCTAGGCTTTTCAATTTAAACTTGCTACTCCACTTCCAACCATGTACAGGTGAAGCAAATGAAAGAATTGAAGGAAGGGTACAACATTGTTGGACTTTCCCAGGTAAAGCACGAGAGTTAGGATTTTATTCATTTTTCCTCTTGTTATGTTCATGGAAAGTGGATTCATAGTGGGATGAGACTTTTGTTTTTGTAGTAGAGTGCAAAAGAGTGCTGGTTATGTCTCTATCATATTAGAAAGCATTTGATCATTGTAACATCACAAAATTAAAAGGAAAGATATTTGATGGCGTCAACAAAGTGGGGAATTTATATTGAGAGAACCATGTTCGTTTCTGGTAAAAACTGAAGTTGAGTAGAGTTTCTTAAGCTTTATTAAATTTCTAAACCATCCAATGAAATTATATAAATTACCTTAGTCACCATTCAGCTTCATCAGTGATCTTCTTTTGAATGCCAAGATATTTGTATTCCTCTTTCTTTGCTGCATTACCACAAACCCTTGCAGTCAAAGCACATCCTTGACATAGTTGTGTCTGTGCTTTAAGGCTTGCTTTATGAAAAAAAAAATGTCGTTTATTGTCAGCTGCAAAGGCTTGAACAAGGCAAGTCCCCTTGGCAAAATATATGGTGATTGGTGAAGATTATATTTTCACTTTATTCGTCGCGCTTATGTATATTTTTTAGCATGTTTTCAAGAAGTTGTGATAACGTTTTAAACACCTCACATTGTTTATGTACTTATTTTACTGAAAAGAGTGATCGATATACTATTGGGGCAGATCACCAATATCCAATCTTCATCTTCATTCTTTTTTATTCATTCTTGAATTTCTCATCTTACAGGGAAATTTAATTGGTCGAGGCGTTGTGGAATTTTGTGAAGGAGGACCTCCAGTAAGAATCCACAAGTTTAGATGTGCAATTCTTTTTTCAATTCTCGTAACTTACTGTTTTATCTGTGTTTCTGCATATTCCACTGTTAATTGTACTTATACATTTTCATAATCAGAAATACACTAGAGAATTATTCGGTTTCCTGGAAATATTAATTAGGAAGTGTAGTCCATAATTGAGAGGCAATAACTCAAATTATAGGATTTTACCAGTTCTCTGTTTTAAAGTGAGGGATTCAGTTCAAAGAAAATAAGTGACTGGTACAAGAAAATGCAGAGATTATTTCTGACAAATTCATGGTTTGTTATACATTTGCACATGCATTTTTCCATTTACAATTGAAGCTTTCTTTTAAACCTATGTAGTTTTAGTTTCATCTTTCATTGTTTCTAATTATGAGGATAGAAATAAAAATGCTATTCTTTTACTTTCAAAATGTTATTCATCTTTCGTTGTTTCAAAATAAGAAATGGAAAAGCTATTCATGTTCTTTCAAAATGTATCAATTTAGTTCCTTCTTATTGTTCTTCTCTTCTTTCTTGCATCTTTGTAAGTATTCCTCTTTCTCCCTCTCTCAGTATTCTTCTTCTTCTCTGTATATTTAGTCTCTATAAAATCCCATCCTTGTCAACTTATTCATGGGTTTTCTTCTTTCTTATTTTTGAAACAGGTGAAAAACTTCGTCTCTTTAGGAGGCCCTCATGCTGGCACCGCTTCAGTTCCTCTATGTGGTGTGAGTATCATTGTGGTTTTTTCTTTCCTTAAATTTTTATATCATGAAAGAGTGAAACAATATAAATTTTAATCTTTTTGTAGAGTGTTATCAAATAAAATTTTAAAACTCTTGCATTTTGTCTTGTTTTATATCCACATATATGCACTCCTTCCTTTCACAGCGTACTTTAGGTTCACTATTTAGGTAATGCCCCATGTTATGGTTGTCTGCAACATATTACAACATTTAACTTGATGTCATGTCTCTGAAAATGATTGGTCATGGTGCTAATATCTGCAAAAGAACAAATTAGAAAAATTCAATATTAAGCTTCCATTTTGCCTAGTTCTAATGATTTTTTATGGTGTTGTTTCAACAGTCAGGTATCTTTTGTATTCTTGCAGACCAACTCATCAAAGGAGAGGTTTACAGTAGCTATATTCAAGTATTATTCATTTCCATCTTTTATCTGATCTTTACCCTCTCTTCATTTTACAGTATTTTCCTTTTTTTGATATATTTTGTAGCATATTATGGTGCACTTTTACTCATTGTCTCATTATATTGGCATAGCATTAATTTTCTTGCACACTTTACTCTCTGACGTACTTCAATTTTTAAAATATTGCAGGAACACTTGGCTCCTAGTGGATATCTTAAATTACCGAATGTGAGTTAGACTCTGCTAAATAGTTTAGAAGATGACTTATTTATTTGTCTAACAGTGCAAATTGAGTAATAAAAGTCATCCTTGGTAGTTACTTTGCTTAGGTCCTTGTTGTTTTTACTCACTATTGAATTACACAATAATTCCTTTTTATGTATCTTAGTTATTCATTTGCTCTAAATTTTCTCAAAACCATGAAATGGTATAAATTTTGATTTCAGGCCATACCTGATTATTTGGAGAACTGTAGATTTCTTCCAGTGCTTAACAATGAAATACCAGATAAGAGAAATTCCACTCACAAGGAAAGATTTAGTAGCTTGCAGAATTTGGTACTCATCATGGTAAGTCCTTTAAAATTACTTTTGTTGATTTGATATTATGAGTAGAATATTTGATATTATCTTGTTATGTTATACACATTAACAGTTTGAGCACGACACTGTTTTAATACCAAAGGAAACTTCCTGGTTTGGATATTACCCAGATGGCTACTTCAACCCGATTTTACCACCACAATCAGTATGATCCTTAATCCAATTTCGATTTTTTATATCATGTACTTTGGAAGTCATATTACATCAAATAAGCAAAAAATAACTAGGTGACACCTTTGTCAAACAAGCTTTGGTGCAAGGCTTCTTACTATAATAGACCTATTGATTTTGTTTTATTGTATTAATCTGTTTCACAGACACAACTCTACATTGAGGATTGGATAGGCTTAAGAACTCTAGATGAAGCTGGTAAGGTTCACTTCATTAGTGTTCCAGGAAAGCATCTTGGAATCTCCGAACCGGATATGAAAAAGTATGTAGTGCCATATTTGAAGGGTCAAACATCCCTAGAAGCTAGGTTCAGCATGAGAGGAGTTAATCAGAAAGTTATTCAAAGCTACATGATGGAGGTAGAAGAACCATCAACCACTCCATTACTTGATGGCTCATTATCATATTCCTGGCCTGCACCATTCAAGACTTTCATTGGTGAATTTATTGGCATTAACCAAGAGGAATCTACATAAAGGAAACAATCACATTACACTTCATTGTTAAACTAAGTCTATTCAATTGAACAAAAATGTGTGTGGATGGTGACTGATTAAAAAAGTTGCATCATATTACATAGATCTAGCATAAGAGTATCATATGTTGACATTAGTTTAGGGGTGTTCCTTCCTCCACTCTTACATTCTTTGAAATATCCAAATTACCCTTCACAGTTTTGGATGATTCTAGAATAGGAGTGTTTCATAAGCAAAATATGTTTTTGGAATAAGAAATTCAGAAGACAAAAATTATTCTAGAATATTCTTTTCTGAACACATTTTTTTAACTTTTAGAATGGTAAATTCAGAATTCATAAAATGTGTTTAGAAAATTTCGAAAAGAATAATCCGGAAGTCATTTTTAAGAAGGGTAAAACAGTTTTTTCAAAAAATGATGGGTGCAGGAAGAAACATCTTTAATTTAGTCATAGAAGCTGGACCCAAATAATTTTTGGTTTAATGAGGAGGTTATGATTAGATTAACTTGGATCCAACCACTAAATCTAAGACCCATTTTGGGGTGGGTGTTTTTCTTTTTACCCAAAGTATTTTTTTTGTTTCGTCTCCCATTCAATTTGGAACTGATATTACAGAATGTAAAAATATATATGTTTCAGAAAAAAAGATTTCAAAATAAATAGAAATCACCCAATAAATATGTTGAGTGCAGAAAGTTAGATTTACCATTTTTGTTATGGTCTTTAATTTCTTTAAAAAACTAACCAAAATCTCCTTTCGTTCATAATGCAGAGCTGATCCAAATTAAACTAGTTACTATGACATCCGTTATATAATTTAAAAAGTTTTAATCCTTTTTTAACAAATATAGGTAAATTAGTTTGCATTTTGTTAACTATCTAGGTGAACTAATATAGTGATGTAATTTAAGTAAATGAATCATATTTTAAGTTTTATGCATGGCATTTAATAGCACGTTGAAAATGAATAAGTAATACAAATGCATATCCAGATTCAGCACTAAAACTTGCATAATCAAATTTTAAAATGTATATAGTTCTGATTTTAAAAAGTTCTATTAAACTTTTCCTGGGACAAATTTCGACAACTAACAAACTCGTTTTGCTTTATTTGAACCAAATTCACATTAACATTTGTTAGTCATAATAAAAGGGTATTAAACCACTTAATAATGTGATTTTCAGTTTGAGATGGGATAATTTGATGTGATAACCCAATATTTTTGGAAGGGTTTCTACTTTCCTACTTACTCCAATTTTAATTCCACACATACTATATATTATTTGTTTGACATCTAATGAGTAAAATTATCACAGTGTATGTATGGTTCAATTTTTTTGTTTCATCTTCTACTACTAAGTATATACGTTTTTTGCATTTTTGTGTCATATATCAGGGTTTTGGGTAAAAGATTCATTCATTGGGACCAAATATATCATCACAAGCAATAATTTCAATGCTTATTGTGTGTTAAGTTAATATCTAAAATAAGTCTTCTCAATAAACATGTTTTCATAACCTCAATTGACAAAGGTACAATTGAAGAACTCTTTGTGTCTGCAAAAGTAAGCACACATATATATATGGTGATGCATGAAAGAGGTTATATATGTTAGGGAAATGAGTGAAACTATAATAAGGATATCCAAACTTTGAAACCACTTTAACTCTTAACTCTCTTACCACCAATATAAAAAGCTCTTGGAAATTTATAGATATTCTCCTACCACACCAACAACAATAAGTTGTAAGCAAAAGTTTTTGTAAAGCAAATAAGCAACTAATCTGTATCTATAATATGCATTAAGCAGAGCACGTTTTACTAAACAAAAAAAAAGCTTCCCCAATTGGTCACTAAATCTGGAGAGTAGGGGACACACTGCAAATAGACTACCTGTTTATGCATTATTTAAAGCAAGAGGGTGGCCCTCTCATGCTCTCAACAAGCCACCAACTATATATCTTCCCTATTATTTTGGGACCTCTCGATCCATCATAGTTGAATTTCAAGACAAATTTCATGAAAAACGCTAAGAATAAATATTAAAAGGTGTGTTAGAGATTAAAATTCATTTCTTAATAGAGTTATTTAAATTCTATTACTAAAAAGTGAACTTTAAGCTTAACTCAATCTCACAAAGCAGCTTATAAGGTGAAGTTTGCACTCAGTTATATATTATGATAATGTTCTAATCTTTAGTCGATGTATGATCTCCAACACATTTCTCACGCCAAGAGTGATAGCTCGTGCGCGGACAATATATTATGAGTGATCCGATAACGGTCCAATAGCAAATAGCCTGATAAGTCCACAAAACACTCACTAAGATAGGGTTTAAATGACTCTGATACCATATTAAGAAGTGAACTTAAACCTCACTCAACCTCAAAACCGGCTTATAAAGTGAGGTTTGCACCTAGTTATATACTATGAAATTCTCTAATATCTAGTTGATGTGAAATCTCCAACATCTCTTTTAATGAAAATTCGTTGGGTATATTAAATTATATATTATAAGTATATATTTTCACGTACTTGTTAGTCTCAATCTAAAAAAACCATATATAAAAAAATACAAAATAAATACATTTAATCATATATAAACGGATGTAAGTTAATATTATAAATTAATTTAATAAAATAAAATTAAACTTATTTCTTGAAAAAAGTAGTCGTAGACAGTATATGCTAATACTAATTACATTGGAACCTATGATGATTTGAAGAATGAGGAAGCGAAATGATTGGGTTAATGCGAGGCAACGTTGATGCTACATCGAATAAAGAAATGATCTACCCCAGATCATGAAATTTATAAATAATCATTGCACCATCATGTGCCATAATACACACAATATTCTCTGCTGTTCCTCCATTTTTAAATGCAATTAGCTTTAACACCCGCAAGGATCAAATCATGCTTTAACCAAACACATCCCTTTCTTATTTTCGACTATACCCTCTGTGAAGGCTTTTTATGATTAAGCAGTGCACGTGCAAAGCAACATGAAGTGAATCATGGATTAACGATATAACCCTCCAATTAAATGAATCATTTAACCGTTAATCACATGATTACCAGCTCAGGCACTCACATGGCCACGTCTTTAAGATGCATTAAAATGTATTATGATAAACCAAGTTGCCTCTGCAAATGTTCCTCGAAGTGGTCTTGCACATGCACGTGTGGAGATCACACAATCTAAGACTTAAAACTCACAGTGCTTCTAGTTAAGAAATTGCCACAAAGATAGTTTTTTGGGAAGTCGGATAACAGCTCGGATGGCTTGATAAGATCAATAAACACTCATTAAAATAGGTTCAAAATGACTTTGATGTTAAGAAGTAGGTTTTAAGCCTAACTCATCCCATAAAACCAGTTCATGAGATGAGATTTTGTACCCAATTATATACAATAAAATATATTAATCTCTAGTCGACGTAGAATCTTCAACATTTATAATAATATTCATTATTGATAAGGTTTTTTTTATCTATAACATTATTTTATGAAAATACTTTTTAAACACATTTATACTAGGACATACTTTTTCTATTATTACTTTAATACACATAGTTAATAGTATAAGATAAAATTGAAAGAATAGTTTTAAAGAAAAGTACACGTGGGATACACATTCTACACGTGCGCTTCGGTGTCCGTCGGCAGCAGTTGGACATGGAAATTGGTGAGAGAAGTAGGATCCATGTGGGTTTACTCACAACTCGAGGTTTGAAGGACATGCACAACATTGTTTTTGCAACCATGCAACACAGTTAACTTTCTTTTCATTTTTAATTCTCCATCATAAACCCTTTTCCTTTTACCCTATCATTAACATTTTTTTTATGCCCAGAATATAACACCTTTCATTTCTTATTAAACTTACAATCATAGTTTTGATTTATAACAGAAAATTATTTGTTTGTTTTCTTTAATGTTTTTATGTTATTGTGTGGTTGAAAAGATTTTGTTTTCAATTGTATTTTTGAGTTTTTTCAATGTTAGTTTTAGATTTTGATTATTGATTTTCGATCGGAATGTGAATGATATATATAAAAGTAAGGTAGTATTTAATATTTGAGAGATGATTCAATATGTATTGATCAACAGAATTTAGATATGTGATGGGTTCTCGTGTTGATGGATCCAAATTAGCACTAATATCACAATTAATCTCAATATTAATTTGACATTGAGTATGAATTTTATGTAAAATTCATGTTTAAAAGAACTACAAGACAGTCATTGAATAAAAACCAATCTTAAAGAAAAAATAATAATTAATTGCTATAGTGATTAAATTAGAGACCTTTGGTAACAAAAACCTTGGTAGCTAATTAGATACCAATTTAGAAACTATTTAACAATAAAAATTAATCTAGAAACCAATTTTTTTTGCTATTAGTTTCTATTATTGTTAAATAGTTTCTTAATTTGTATCTAATTAGCTACTAAGGTTTTTACTACCAAATGTCTCTAATTTAGTCACTATAATTATTAATTATTTTTCATTTCTAAAATTAGTTTCTAATCAATGATTTTCTTATAGTGAAAACATTTGTTTTATATTGTCAATACGATAGTTGAAGTAGTACTCGATAGTATGTCCTACGTTCTAAACCATCTCGATCATTGCATTTTCATGTAAGAAAAAAACTGTGATAATAATAGTTTTCAAAAATAGAGGAGTACTAGTAATATTTTTTTAATATGATGTTTGAAAATAATGGTTCAAAAACAAGAGAAATGGAATGAGTGAAGAAAGAGGAATTGTATTAGAGTTAGAACATAAATCTGTGTACCAAAGAAAAAAAAACTCTGTAAACCAGATACATTCGAACCTAAATTTAAATTCAATCATGGAATCATTATACTATGGTACGAAAATGCAATATAATGATTAGAATGAGATAAAATGTGGACGAAGGAGACAATAATGAAATAGCACCATCATTTATTTCCGAGGGAGGAGGAGAAAATAAACACCATTAGTCCACTTTTAAAATTATTCCACTCTCAGATTTCCATAAACAAAAACAGTGTGATAACTCATATCGTTGGTGTAATCTATTAATTATTGAAGCATTATCATCTTTGACAACGAATATAAGCATTAAATAAACATCATAGTTGTAAAAACCTTGTAATTGGTGTTCATACATATTCGTTGAAAATGCTGACTAGATTACAATATTTTTATGAAATGAATATCCCCAAATTTTTTGCCTTAGAGATATATATTGATGATAATGCAAGTTGGCAATCCCTATCGTCAATTTTCATCTTTCTTTGACAAAAATTATAGGGTTCTTAAAATGTTTCAATTTGTTGTCTCTATACTATCTACGTTTTCATTTCTGATTTTGATCTCTTTTGTCGTAATAAGAACACAAAGGACAAAATATGAATATAATCATATAGATATTCACGATGTTGTTTTCAATTAAATATAGTTTAGTGATATATTTATTCGATAACTTTTGTTGCATCGAATATTTTTTTCTTTCTGATTAGAGTTTCTGTTTCCGTAATTGGTGTTGTACTTTATATGTTATTTGGGTACAAAATTAGAGTGCTTGTTAATACTGTGATGATAATGCATATTGTGTCCAATTACAAATTATGAGAACAGTTCCTTTACTTTAGTTGCTTCTTCTTGGACTTGTTTTTTGGTGTCATGATTCGTAAATAATTTTTAGTCACATAGCTTTCAACTAAGTTATAAAAGATCTAGTTTTGCACCCACAGGTTGATGATATTAAAGTTGCTGTTAAAGTGCACTTTCTTTGTGCATGGTAAAGTTGGTGTTTTTTTTTTTTTGTTTAAACAATTAAAAAACAACGAATGCGTTATGATAACATAAAAAATAAGCGATAAATAAATCTAAGTATTTTTTATTATGTACACTGACATCTAAAACTTAGCACAAATGTGTACTAGATGAGTAATAATAGTATTTACGATAATGATACGGATTATATGATAGTAATTTTATAATAAAATAAAGACAGATTTTGATAAATAGTGATGATGATTAGGATAGGGTTTAGGGTTAAAGTTGAATGGTTGACATTTTCTTAAAAATATATCTAATAGTTCAAAATATATATATATATATATATTATTTTTACCAGTTTTTTTAAAATAAATAATTTTTATTTCTTTTCATTATATATCTATTGAGATTGACCTTTTGCCAAAGTTTGATGTCTATAATGTATGATTACTACTATTTATAAACAAAACACAAACAATCAAACAGGATAAACTATATTTTTAAAAATGAAATTTTATACATGTATACACACATACACTCTAATAGAAATAAAATTTAATTCTTTTATTTAAAACTACAAAATCAAGTGTCCAACTATCAATCTACCGAGTACGTATCATGTCAGAATACTATTAACATCAATCATCATAAATAATTGACTCTATTTTTGGAAGATACATGTGTTGAACTATACTTAAAGATCAACATTTGTTACACTACTTTTGTTAAGTTGTCACCTCAACAACAATATGAACATATTTTCACTCACGTGGTAGGAAATTCAGACACAATTATTTTTCACATCGTAGACTAGGTCATAAAAACCTCACCACCTCACTGGATATTTTCCTTTATATCCAATGTCAATATAGTCATAATATTCCCTCCCTGGAGATAACTATTGTTCACAACTATTCATAACACACTGCATGTTATATCACAACCAAGTCATCATAGATTTTCATTCATACCCAACTCAGTTTAAATGCTAATAAACTAAGATTCATCTTTACATTATAATAATGTTCAAATACAATATATCATTCAAATATAACAATCAATGAAAGATAAACAAAGCAATTAGAGAGATTTAAAAATATTTTTTTTTCAAAGTTTAGAAAATATCCTCTTACTCAACCAACATTTGGCTCGCACAACGAATTAAAAACATATTACAATTCACTCAACCACTTTATGTTTGCCTAGTCAAAGATGTTAGCACACCCAACAACTTTTAGTCATACAATTCACCCATTGACTGCACCATAGACAAATTTTCATTAAAACATAGTGCCCAACAAGATCTAGTGTACCTAACGAATTTGACTCACCAAATGACCAAACATTTCGTTTAGCGAGAGTTTTGTTCGCCCAACAACCAATTCACTAGGAATTTTTATTAAACTTCGCTCAACGAAACTTAACTTGTCTTGTAACCAAAACTCTCAAGTTTTTAATTAAACAAATTTCATCCAACACCTCTGCATAAAAATAAATAATTCCGCAAAATAAGGCGTGTGACCTATTTGGTTCAAAAGAACCCCAACTTGAACCAACACATACAATATTCTAACACAAAATCGATAAATATAACAATAATTTAAATCATTCAAGTCCAAACAAAATTCATTTCAAGTTCAAATCAATCAACACACTGTCCCTACAAACTCAATATAATGTGATCAAGTCATCTTCACATTCATATCATCTACCTTAAGGTGCTATAAAAAAAATTTAACAGCCATTTCTAAATTTTTTTAACTTGCTCAAAAACAACTTTAAGCTCCAAACTCCACAAAAACTCATAGAAAAATTAAACATGTATATAGAAAATTATGATCAATGAGGTGTCAACGTCCACTAGTATGTATCGTACTGTTATGGACTTGTGTGCTTCTCTCGTGCCAAAAGTGGCTAGGAGATATATGTATCCCCTTGTATGGACTCTTCCTCCTACGAAATCGAGCAAGGAATCGGGGTAGGCTTGTATTTGATCTTTAGAGATGTCTAACTTCTTGAACACCGACTAGAATACACGTTGGCCGAACTACCTTGATCAATCAGGATTCGTTTCACCCTTCAATTTGCCACAATGACTGTGATTACCACTGAATCATCCTGTTTATGGTCCCAAGCTGATTGATTTGTAAAGACGAAATCGGGCTAGTCATATGGTGGTAGGAGGCTAACAATACTGACACTTCGGAGGTGCCTTTTCCTTGTTGAGCTGGTGGGACCACCATTGCAAAATCGTCGACGATGGTTTTGATTTCCCCGTAGCCAATGCTAACCCCATGTCCCTCACGATTCTCAGGCTCATGTTGGGATTCTCTCATTTCATGCTGGGTGGTTCTTGCCTGGCTTCTTTTCAGGGTGTCAACTTGGCGTGAGCTCCTCGCTCTACCACTTCGTCCTCGACCTGATCGCCTTTTACCTCGTCCCCGACTTGTCCCCCTATCTCGATTGTTCTCAATTCGATAGATTAAACGGTTCAGGGCTCCTGACCTAACAAGTTCCTCCAAAAGATCCTTCACTTTAAAGCATTCCTCTGTACTATGCCCCTGATTTCGGTGATAGTTGCAATGCTTAGCTTGATATCCCAGGGGGTTGTTAGGGGCTAGAGATGTCAGGCATATCAGCTCCAAGTTGTAGGCCTTCTGTAGCACAATTTCTCTTGAGGCATTCAGGGGGTGTAGTTCTCAAACTTCCTTAACCTCTTTCTCTTGTAACTTGTGAAGGTCGTTATGATTGGCGCCTTTATTGTCTTCCTATGTGCACCGACGTTCTCCTCGATGCTCATATACCTTGTTGGCCTAGCCCGCAGTTGGTCCTTGTTATCTGGTGATTTGGCATACAAGGTGTCAAGGAATTTCCTTGGTTGTAACCCCACTAGCAAGGCATGCATTGACATCACCGAATGCAAGTTGGGTATGTTTAGAGTGGCTCGAGCAAACCTGACACTGAACTGTCTAAGCCTTCCCCTTCTCCTTGTATGACATTATGCAAGGATGCGGAGGTGGCGACTAAGGACTTGCAATCTGCGAACCGGGCTAGGAACCGACCACACAGAATGTCAAAGGAGTCTACCGAGTTCTTGAGTAGAGAGTATTACTATTCTAAGGCTACCCCTGCCAGGGTAGTAAGGAACAGCCTGTAGTGCACATCCATGTCTTCTGAGAACAGGTGGGCATGTGTCATATAAGCCTTAACATGGACTTTGGGATCTGAGGCTCTCTAATACTTCTCCAAATTGGGGCATCTCCACCTCTGGGCTAGTTGGGTTCTCATAACCTCGTCGATGAAGGGATGGGAACCCCTCAGGTTTTCCTTCATCGTGAGGTTGACTAGCGGGTTGGGGAGCGCCTTAAAGGGTTGGTGCCTATGTCCCCGACTTCCTTGCCTCATCATACCCTAAGCGATACTCGTCAGGGTCCCCATCTAAGATGACCTTCTGGTAGGAGTGCGAGATATCAACTTCTCCCGATGAGTGGAGTCCCTCGAGGAGACTCGTTGGGACTCAACGATATGACCTGAGTATTGCAGGTCGCCCTGAGTGTGGTTGTCATCCCTACGAGCCATCTGGTCATGTAGTGTCATTAACTCCACTTTGTGTTGTTCTTTCAGGGATGCCATGTCATGTTCCATTTTCTCCTGCATTTGGCCCAAAGCATCCCTCATGGTTCTTTGTAAGTTCTCCTCACTCCTCCAGAGGAGAGCCTCGAGTGGTTGATTCGTATTATCCTGTTGTGTACTCATGTCAAAAGTGTGTGTCTAGTCATTATGGTGGTCCTGGGAAGAGTTTTGTCAGGGCGCCACGGTGGGTGCCAAATGTTCTTACCGAAAATGAACTCGGAGAGTGCAACTCAGTGATGTTAGGATGTTCCTCAAGGAACGAGCTTTTAAGTGGTCTCGGGTGAGAGGGGGAGATCCACTTGAAAATGACTCTTTGATGCTTAAGAAGTCAGTAGGAGCACAAAGATAGTGAATTCTTAACCGTATGAGAGTTAAGAGTATGTGATTAGATAAATTGTACTTCCTGGAGAGTAGGTGTTTATAGATTAGTTAAGTGGTATCTTCTAAATGGATTGTTATGAGTCCTTTGAATTAATCATATAATTGTTATTTTCATTGTCCCATAAATAACCGTTCATCATTAAGACTCATTAATTAGACCATTTTACTTATAATGGTCATTAATGACAAGTAGTGACTCGGTTACGAAGTCGGAAAGTTATTTCAAGTTGTTAATCATTCCCAACATAAAGACGGTTATGTACACTTTACAAACAAGTTTTTACTAAATTATATAACTTTGAGTTTACATTTATTTATTCGATTCGATGTTAATATAAAATTTACATTTAATTTTTTATTATAACTTTTTTTTTCAACATACAAATAATTTGAACTATAATTTTATAAGCCAAATTTCTATTTTCACCAATTACTTAAAGTTATTTATTTTATCATAAAAGGTGAACAAAAGTTATATAATTATAATTATTATATTGTTAGGTTTTTAGCTGAAATATGATTCACATTCAAACAAAATATTATGTTATCTTAAAAATAACATTTTTTTACTATTTATTATAATAATTGAACAATATTTTAAATCAATATGATTTGAACATTAAAGGAAAATAACCGTGCGTCGCGGCAAGGCCACCAAGTAGTTGCTGTAATAGCCACAAACTTTCATTTGCTGCAAACTGTCATAATTTTTGTTGTCACCAATCTTATTCTGCACTTCATTTCCCCATTCTCTCCACTCATATACCATTTAGAATGATATGAATACGAAATTGTTGATAATGGAAGGAAGGGGTGTCAATAATTTATCATGTCACGGCTGTGAGAAAAGTATCTGACAGGCGTAGTGTGATTGGTGGGGCAGATAAAATCGAAACGAGATTCTTAAAAATGAAGACATGACTAAGTGAGGTGTGAAGTCTAATCAGTTTGGGTGTAAGGATTCCCAACTGAAAATCACATCCACAATAAGCAATTATTTAGCACCAAAACCACTAAAAGAAAACCAATAGACACATTATTTATAATTTTTATTAAAAAAATAACATATTTATGTTCTATTTAACTCAAGAATAAATAGTTGAAAACTGTGATAGTATTCCTGATATGAAGATGGGACCTAGAGAACTATTAAAGTCTCCGTCTTCTTTCTTTTCTCTGACAAGTTGTTAGGGTTTTATTGGGATTTTTCTCATCTTCGCGCTACTCCTTCGGCTCTCCGGGTGGATGCCGAATGGAGGAGGTACCTGCAGAAGACACTCCGACGCTCAAGTCAATAAAGAGATTATTCGGCGCTCGGATGTGTACGACATACCTTGTTTCTTGGAATGTGTGCTATTTATATTATTTTAATGGATTTAACTCATTGGACCTGATTAGTGGAATGGATCACACTTATGATTGTATTATCTAATTCTTAATAGTAGTTTAGCTTCACTGACCTTGGTTTGGAAGTTAATGGTTACATGTGTCGGTCGACAAGACTATCCGTGAATATCTCGATCATCTTGATCAGGGAGACTGAACTTCACAACGTTAATGCACTGAACTATACAATAATAAGTTAAGATTTTGATTAATTAATTGGGTGAAAAATATGAGCAGCCGAAGAAGAGAGATGATTGAATGCAGAAGCAATCCGATCCAATGATGGAAAGGAAAGGACAAAGCAGGGCAAGTTAGTAATTTGACCCCTCTCCGCATATATCTCCAAAGTCGAAACCAAACACTGTGGCAATGAATGAATGAATGAACATCACAGAATCAGGGTCCGGAGTTCACGCGCGCATCACGTGACGAACGGACCCAAGAGGAAAAGACTGGCCCCATAATTCAATTGTCGTTAACACTCAGTTTCTATTATTGGGTGCCCAATCACAATTCATTCACACCACCTCCTTTTCACCTCTCACCAATAAAATTAATACACACTCTGCAAATAAATACAACAATAACTTCTTAATATCTTCGAGACAGTAAATTCTGGATTTATTCAGACTGCAAAATGGTACTGCTATCTCACTTTCATCATGCTGTTTCAGTTCCGTCTAACTTGCATTTCAGCAGAAAAGGAAACCCCCAATCCCTCGTCAAAAAGCCACTGTACGTGCTTTTGGAGACCATTTTTGGTTTCCTTCGGATGAGGAAATCACTTATGAAACATCTAAAATATAATTATTAGATTCTGACCAAATATTTAAAATGTTAAAAATGATAGGGTTAATTCTGACTTGGTTAGTTTGTTAGAATAAATGTCCTATTTTATAGGGCTGTTAGCATAGCACTTGGATTCAGTTTGATTTAGTCTTTATTAGTTCCTATTTTCTAGCTA
>Ga0123342_1002044_pt1 | contig 33838 bp, 26 predicted proteins | sample Turbeawhitnodule_FD_89960 | JGI IMG/M metagenome (GOLD analysis project Ga0123342, IMG submission 89960) | Root nodule microbial communities of legume samples collected from Mexico - Turtle bean Mexico white nodule | ecosystem: Host-associated > Plants > Roots > Nodule | place: Mexico: Nepantla... | reverse complement strand
TTTCTTTTTTCTTTTTTTTAATAATATTTTTTTTTCATGTGATGGCAGATGATTGTTGTTACTTGAGGTGTCAGCTTAGCTGAGATGTCAAGTTGCATAGTGATGCCTAACACGAAAACTTTAATTAAAAAAAAAAGACTTCCAAATTATGTAATCCGGAAGCTAAAAAAAACTTCCAGATTATATAATTCGGAAACTAATCATGCATCTGAAAAAATACTTTCAGATTATGTAATCCGGAAGTTAATTATGAATTTAAAAAAAGACTTCCAAATTATGTAATCCAAAATATTACAGAGAGATATTTTTAGAAATATGAAAATGTATGGAGGTGGAAAAAGAATATATGGAGGTGCAGGAAGAAACAGGCAATGGAAAACTATCAACGATATACGATGAAACTACAGACCGAGGCCAACACAATGATATCTACGAGTTTGTGTATCATTTTTCCACCTCACTAAAAGAAAAATTCTTTATAATATAAAATTTGCTACTAATTATTTTTAGCGATAAAATCATGTATGAGAGAAACAGCGAAAGAGGATAAAAATATTTGATTGAGGTCAACTCTTTATAGATGAAAACTGTTTACGAGTTTGTATTTCTGTTAGTAACTAAAATCATGATTGATTTAACGCTACATCTGATTTGGAAAATAGAAGTTTTTTCTTTGGAAAATAGAAACATAATTCAGTTAAGATATGAATACTATTGTTAATTTGTTGTTGATGAAACCAACAACGCAAAGTAATGTGTGTTGTAGTAATTCAAAAAAACACTCCATTATTACTAACTATAACTCCTTATTAATAGAAAAAAATTGATCTTATTATTGTACTTTGTTATTTTTATCAGTGTTATTATTATTGTCGTCATCTTAATCATTGTACCTTTTTTTTTCTAATAAACTCTTGAAGAAGAAGAAAATGAAGAGAAAAAATTCTTTTTAAAAATTTCATTCTAGAAGTTATCATATATGTTTAGAGAAATTTATTTTGAAAAATCTTTTTTGGAGAACTTATTTTATAACACAAAACATGCTCTAAAGAGCTTATTATATAAGGTATTTTATGTGTTCTGGAAAGCATGTTCCAAATCCTATTAAAGAAACTATGTTCTGAAAATTCCAGAAAACCTTTTATGAAAGATTTCCATAACAATAATCCTGAAGTCACTTCTAAAAAAAGGGAAAATATCATTTTAAAAATGAAGCAGTATGGTTAGAAGTTAAAGGGTGCAAGAAGAACAAGCCTAAAAACATGATAATGTGTTGCATGTTTGAAAATCGGAACCCACCACCACCCTTGATATTTTTTTGGGCTTTCATGTCCATCTAATTTTCTTAGTTCCAAGCAAGCAAAACAAATATTGTTTTTTTCTGCATTCTCATATTTCTTAAAATATAAAAAAAAAATATTTATTCTATTGATGCTTTTCATTTTAAAATGAGTGATCCAAAAGTTATTTTTGGATTGAAAAATTTTGAAATTGAATAATCCATAATGAGTTCTTTAAAAAAAATATTCTGAAAAATTCATAAAATATTTATGGATTATAGAATTCATAATACATTCCGTAATTCAAAATCTATTTTTTTTAAATATTATAGATTATAAAATGTATAATAATTTTATAATTATGAATTTTGATGATGATTTAGTAGGTAAGGTGGTTCATGTAAAAAAAAAATATATGCATGTCATAGAAAAACATCTAAAAGAGCGTGTAAAGAAAATTGGTAATCAATTTTATAACTATACTCTCAATTTGTAATTTTGCTCATGAATCACAATTTAACCAATATTATTATTTAAATTTTAACTTAATTAATTTACTATTGAACTTTTAAGTTTTTCCAACAATTAATCGTTTTTATATACCTAATAAACAACAATCTTATAATCAATGGTGAGCAGACATTAAATCCTCTAAATTGAAAAGAAATATTATTTACTTTGACAAAAGAGTATTCTGTCTTGAACAAAAGCTGAATAAGACATTATTTTATTTTAAATATTTTACACAGTTTATAAGAAAGTTCAAGAGACTTTTGTATATTATATCACTATGTATTTACTTTTAAAAAAAATCTTTTTATTTTAAAATATTTTTTTTCTTTATTTTAAAATTTATAATTATGAACAGTGACAACGATTTACTGTGTAAGGTGATTTATTTTCATGTTATAAAAAATTATGTAAAAGAAGGTGTAAAAAGAAAAACTAAAAAAAAAAAATCAAAATTTGGTAATCAATTTTATAGTTATACTCTCAATATAAAATTTTGGAAATCACATTTTAACCAAAATTAGTATTCAAACTTTAATTTAATTAATTTATTATTGAACTTTTAGGTTTTTCTGACAATTAATAATTTTGTAAACCTAACAAATAACAATCATATTATCAATGGTGAGCAAATGTCCATTCACAAATTTTGGCAATAAAAGATTTTACAATCATATTCATTTTATTTAAAAAAAAATTAAGGGAAGAAATTGGTTTTTAATGAGATAAATAAAGATAAATTTAATAGAATAAGTCAAAATTAATAGAAAATGAAATATTTAACCTAATTATTTTATATTTGTGTGAAATGAAGATAGATTATTTAATAATTATTAAATTAATCAAATAGTGTAGCTTAGTAGAATTCATTTGTTATCCAAAATAAATTTACTCTTAAATTGATTAAATTATTATTTTAATATGATTTATCATTTAGGGGTAGAAAATATGTTTTTCTTGGCAGATAAAAGAAAAGTGGAGGAAGAACTAGGGGTATTGAAAGAAGAGAATAACATCAAATAACATAATTAAGAAAAAATTATATAATAGTAATAATTATTATTATTATTATTAAAAAAATACAATAAGATAAAATAATTAAATACTATAAAAAGGTAACTGAGATTAAATTATTTAAAAATAAATTTAATATTTAAAAATTAAAATATTGAAATATTTAACACTGCACATAATTTTTAAGTTTCCAATAAAATCAAATACTAAATGAAAATATTTTGCACCGTTTAAAAAAAAGTCGAAGAGAATTTGCTTTATTTAAAATGTAATTTTACATTATTTGGTTGTAATTTTTGGAAGCTTCTATTTATCTGATATTTTTTTATCTTCAATGATTTTTCAAACATGAACAAATATTATATCTATATATTGTATATTATATCACTATATCATTATATATTTATTTCAACATTTTTCTATTTATTTTAACAATTTTGTACTTATGAACCTTGACAAAGATTTAATGTATATGGTGATTAAAAAAATTAAAATTTAGTAATCAATTTTATAATTATACTCGTTAAAATTTTGCTCATCAATCACTTTTTAATCAATATTATTATTTAAATTTGATATTAATTATTTTATTATTGAACTTTTAGTTTTTCCAACCATTAATAATCTTTTACAATTACACATTAAAATTCATTCTAACAACACTCTACCAGATAAAAGAAGGTTATAAAAAGATAGGTAAAAGAGGTTGAAAAAAAAAACTATTTAATCAATATTACTATTTTAAAAAAATCAAAATCATGATTAATAAATATAATAACAACTTCTTTTATTATATTTTATAAAGATATTCCTGAAATAGTGGGATGTTTTGTTTTAATTTGCAAAGAATGTTTGTTCATTTAATATAGGATATTTTGTTTTGATTTTAAAGAATATATATATTAAGAAAGTTTGTCTGTATTGAAATATTTAAATTCTGTAACTTTTCAATTTTTCTCTTTACTCTTACATGGACTTCACAGACTTGACCTTGTTATTCGCGCAACGCCGGGAGGTCGCCGTGGCGGAGGCCATGGATTCCGACCTCGACTTGGCCTATCGCCTTCAGTTGCAGGAAGCTCTCGAGGCCTCCCTGGCTGTGCATCCCTTCTCCTCGTCCGCGGATATTGAACAGCCTATCGTCGACGACGAAGGAGTGCTGAACGCGATGTCGCTGCAGAACGAGGAGCTGGCGCGTGTGGAGTGCGAGATAAAGGACCGGGAGCAGAGCCAGAGGGAAATGCAGAAGATGAGGGAGGATGTCAGCCGAAGGATCCACGACGAGAAGGTGGCGAGGGAGATTTCGACGATGTCTGAGACGGATTGGCAGCAGTGGGGCGATAACTTTGAGGAACCGTTCGACGAGGGTTCGTCCTCGTCGGGAAGGAGGGAGGAAGGCGTGGTTAGGGTTTACTTGAAGGGTTTGGTGAGCGAGGAAAACGTGAGGGGGGAGAAGGTTGTGTTGTCTGGGTTAGGGGTTGCGATTTGTGACCTTAATGATAATTTGATATTCCAGGTTTCTAAGTCGGTGGTTGGGAATGGAACTAGCAAGGTCGTTGCGGAGCTTAAGGCGTTGATTGAAGCCTTCGATGTGGCTCTTTCTTTGGACTTGAAGCGCATCATTTACTATTCCGATTATCCTCCGCTTTTCCAATTTGTGAGTCTTTATGAACGTGATTGTGGTTAAATATACATGTCTTTAAGCAGTCATCGGTTACTTGTGAGTTACGTTCAAATAGGGCAATGTAGGTTCAAGTTACGTTCAAATGTGGCATGGTGTGGTTCTTTTTTCGTGCATCGGGGAAAGACAATTTTTGTGTGAAGGTCTATTACATTAACATAATCGAGGGATCAAAACGTCTTAGAGACTAAAAACAAATGTTTAACATTCTAATTGCAGGCACTAATAAAAATACGTGTACTTCTTTAATTGTTGAATTGATTTGGAGATTTTTTTGTGATAAAAACTGTCATTGTTGATTTGTTAGAGATTGTGTGTTTGGATTATGATGTGGCTTAAATTTCGCTTTGTTTGTTGGTGGTTTTAGGACGGTGGGAACGAATGAGTGAGAGGATATGATGTTATGTTTTTTTGTGTGGAGGGTTTTGATATCTTGATTTTCTGGTCAGGTGAGACGAAAATGGTCTCCAAAACAGAAGAAGATTGCCATGTTGATTGATCGAGTTCTTCTGCTTCAAAGGAAGTTTACATACTGCGATTCAAGGCTATTGGCCAGACAGGATGTCAAGTTTGCATTTAAGCTTGCACGAGATGCGATTGTATCTCAGTCCACGAGACCCAGGGAACCTGGGAGTACGAAGAGTTTGAATGAAACTTGTGTTATATGTTTGGAGGATACTGATGTCAGTCAGATTTTTTCAGTTGATGAATGTCAACACCGCTATTGCTTTTCTTGCATGAAACAGCATGTGGAGGTGAAGTTGCTTCATGGAATTGTGCCTAAGTGCCCTCATGAGGGATGCAAGTATGAGCTTCTGGTTGACAGCTGCCAGAAGTTCTTGACTCAAAAGTTAACTGATACCATGCGGCAACGCAAATTGGAAGCTTCAATTCCTACTGCTGACAAAGTTTACTGCCCTTATCCAAGATGCTCTGCATTAATGACAAAAACTGAGGTCTTTGAGTACTCAAAAGATCTTATTGGAGAATCTCAACTGTCGGGACCCAAGAAATGCTTAAAATGCCATGGCCTTTTTTGTTTTAACTGCAAGGTCCCTTGGCATAGCGGTATGACATGCTATATTTACAAAATGTCGAATCCCAACCCTCCTGCTGAAGATTTGAAGCTGAAGTTTCTGGCATCAAGGAGCCTATGGCGGCAGTGCGTGAAGTGTAACCATATGATTGAACTTGCTGAAGGTTGCTATCACATGACTTGCAGGTATAGTAATAATATTTGCATACTTTATCTTCTTTTAGAATACTTTATCTTTCTTTTTTCCTAACAATGGAATGTGAGCATACATAATTCCCTGTACACATGCATAACTGTTAACAATTAACCTACATTGTGTTATTTATAGAGGAGTATTTGTAGTAGTAATACACTATTCAATTGGTTAAAAATTATTGAATACTGCAAATTCATGAGAGACTAATCGAATAAAAATGAGACTCACAAAATTGTGTTTAACTAAAAATTTAACTGATAGCAGAGAATAAGTTACCATTTCTCTATGTTATACAAGAAGCAAGCGCAATTGGATGGGTGATGTGGAGAGTCACGTGTAATCTCTAATAAACTGACCGAAGTTCAAAACACACATATATATAGATAGATAGATAGATAGAGGAGGGATAAAAACAGCTGGATCAACAAAATTCACTTTTATATAAAAGTTATTGAGGGTGTAATATTTGGTAAAAGTTACATCAGTGTAATTTATCATTCTCCATATGTGTGTATGTAAGAATGCTGATATCTTAAATATCTTAAAGTATTTTTGTAGAACTAACATTGAATATGGTAATAACAGTAGCCTTTTCACACTAGGCTAGGTTGACTACATGGCTTACATAATATTAATGAGCTCGTTTAAAAACTTAATTTTCAGGAGATATTATTTATCTGTGAGACCCCGTTTATTAATTCTCTCCAATGTCCTTATTGGTTTTCCTCCACCCTCTTAGTATGGTTAAAAATAATGTAATCTATCATCCCACTGGTGTCTCCAGACGCATTCTTTGTACGTGTGGAAGTTAACCAAGTCACATTAACCAAAAGGCCAACATTCACTATCATAAAGTATAATTGGTTGTAGAAATAGGACAAAATTTTCCTTTGAACATGATTAGAAACATATTTCTCATTGCCATTGCAGTAGTGAGATGACTCAAACTAGTAACTTTAGTTTGTAATATACGTATATATATGAGTAGTTTTCAGACTTCGATGAATGAAGTAAGTCATTGGTGTTGAATCGCAACATCTTCAACGGCAAGCAATAATATGTTGGCCCATTGCTACTTTCACTTCTAATTCATGTTTCCATTTTGTATAATTCCCGGGCCTTTCTTTCCTGTAATTGCAGATGTGGTTTCGAATTTTGCTATAACTGTGGTGCTGAGTGGAAGGACAAAAAATCAACATGTGTTTGCCCACTCTGGGCAGAGGACAATATTTGGATGGAGGAAAGGGACTCAGAAGATGATGATGATGATTATGATGATGATGATGATGATTATGATGATGGCTTTTTATTCTGATGGTTATCAAACAGCTGGCTAGATTCTGCTTGACCAGGTTGACGGCCTACTTTTACATCTAGTAGATATTCGTATATCCTAAATATATTTGCAAAATGAATACTCTTTTTTTTTTCTCTTCTTATTTTGCGTCTCCTTTTATTTTTACACTCTTATCCGAGCTCCATTTTTTTTGCCAATACACTGTAGCCCACTGCGTCCATCCCACAAGGCATTTCAGAAAACTAAAATTTTAATTTCCTCCAATTTAGTCTTTATTTTCCTTTGGCTTGGCATAAAAATCGACCAAAAGAACAACGAAATATATGATGATGTTATTTTAATGTTAACTTGGTTGCCTATGTAATGCACAATACGTTGAAAAACAATGATATTTAGTATTACCATATCATACCAGAATGACGACCACGACGCAAACATTCAATTCAAAATAGCCATTTCAACGAAATTGCAATGAAGTCAGTAATGGGGAAAATAGGCACACAAGATTGATGTTCCTTTCTCCTTGGAGGGCTTTAGGTAAGTTAGATAACGAAGTAATTCAAATGATGGCATGATTGAAATCTAGTGTGTAATGTCCATAGCTTTTTGTATTGTCTGCTTTCTCATTTATTTATGAAGATCATATGGATGTAGATGACGAAGCAATACAAATAATGGTATGGTTGATATCTAATATGCAATCTCTTTTCTTCTCTTTAACTAGCTTCTTGTATTGTCTGTCTTCTCATTGAAAAATCGTGATTTTTGAATTTGGCAGGGCTTGGGGATTAACTGTTTGATGGTTGCCCTTGAAAAAAGACAGGGAATTTTATCAGTAATCTATTATGGGAGGTTGTCCAATTTTTTTTACATCAAATATTATTTTTTATGACAGATTAATAATAGTATATAATTATAATTCAGGTGTTCAATAGCTAAAAACTGGTTAAAATCGATTTTTCTTTAGATTTTTTATATTTATTTTTTATAATCCATCCATGTTTTCAACATTCAGATTAAAATAAAAAATCGAACAGAATTAGTTGTTATATATAATATTGACTATATTGATTTGTTTCTAAAAATAAGAATATTGCATGAGAGAAATTCATATTTCACTAAAAATATTAAACTGTATTGAAGAATATTTTTCTATTAAAAATGGGTCATTTTTTGTTGGAAAATATATTGTTGATCCCAAATGTTATCCTGCATCTCAATTAATTCTTCCTACACTAACTTTTTTTTTTTTTTTTTAATTTTGGTTGTCAGAAAGTAATTCTGAAATGTAATTTTACATTCTTGATTGAAAGAAAACAAAAAATACACGTAAGGATTGGTACGGGTGAAGAAAGTATGGTGGATACTAGCGTATACATGAGGTGTATCAGTTCACTATTGTCTTTAGTAATAGATTTTCTGCTCTGCTTTAAATTTTAAATGATTTCAAAATAGTATTTTATAGACTTTAGTTGTTTTTTTTCACTTTATCAAATATTATCTAATCTTTAAAGTTTAGATTTTTTTTTCTAAGATTTTGGATGGTTTGATTGATTTTTTTTAATGATTAATAAGTTTTATAAGTGACTTTAGATAAGTTCACAACCTCCCACTGATTAGATGAGACAAAAAAGGATATTTAGTAAAAAAAAAATAAAAATTATGATGTAAGTTGTGTTAATCAGTTAAGGTCCTATTCTCCTCTTATTCTTCCTTATTTTATCATTTTTTTCTTATTTAAATTACTTCCCTCCATTGTCTTTAATTATATTTTTTTTTCTTCAAAAAAATCAATCAAGAAAGAATATTCACCATAAAATTAATTGGACTAAAAAATTTGATCAAACGAATTTATCATAGAAGAAATGAGGTTCCGACACTCCTCTTAAATGATGTGTCCTCGGATACATGTATCTGGCACTCAAAAGACAATTATGGGTGAAGTGTCTGATTCAAAAAGTATTTGTTGAATTACTGACAATTCTAGCACGATTCAAACACAATTTAAAAAAAACATATTAATTTTCTAAAAATTTAAATTTATTGTATGAATTTTTAGTATGATAAATAAAGAACAAATTCTTTTGAACTAGTCATGAAAAATATCTTTTTAACATTTAAAACATACTTATGCACATAAATCTTTATTGTCAATTTATATAATTCATAATTATATAATATATAGATTCATGTCCATGTGTCCTACATTTTAGAGATTATACGTATCTTCGTGTATGTGTCTGTGTCGTATCAATGTGTTAATAGTGTCTGTGTCGTATCAATGTGTTAATAGTGTCTGTGTTACATAGGAAGAAAGACATTACCTTTTAAACATATTAATTTGGATATAAGACATTTGATCATAGTCAACAATTTTATTACACCAACCAAACTAGGAAGAGAGGCTGATCGTAGTAAATGACAAATACCTAATTTCAATAATATTTCATATTAAAATATAGACACTTAGTATTAATTGTATATTTTTTGAAAAATTCAAAAAATTTGAGTATATTCAAACAACACACTACCTAGATAAAATCAAATATTGTGATCATGAAACATGTGCATCTAAATCATACCATAAAGTATTTTATAAAAAAATACATAACTAATTTTCGTTACTTGTAAAATTTTGTTTACTCAAACTTAAACTCCTAATTTCTATAGGAAAACCAAATTTACACATAATTTTGTTATAAATAATATAAACATACTTTCACACTCTAAACTAACATATATTCATCTTTTCCCTATAAACAACAGATCCAACACACTGAAATTCTAGCCATGTAACTTCCCAAAAACCAACTTTAAAAAAAAGTAAAGAAAAACTTATTCAAAGATTTTCAAATCGGATAGAAATGTTTTACTTTCCATCAAAATCTCTAAAGTGAATTATGGTATAAAAGAAAATTTTTAGAGAAAAATAAAGAAAAAATTATTAGAAAATGATAATTTATATGAAATAAAATTGAAATACTTAATTTTTTAATTTATAAGCTTTTTAACTTAAATAATTCTCCTTTAAATCACTTATATCCTCAAAAAAATAATAATAATTAACTACGTATAATTACAAGATACACCCATGTTATGTTTTCATTAAAAAAAATAGCATAAATGCAGAAAAATGACTTAATAACCTGATGGAAGACGAAGACATACATTGGAATTTTGAAGTATTTCAAGTATTAGGTCTGTTTTTATATACTTCTGTATAAAAAACTATTATTTTAATTTAAAATTTTAAATAGTTTTGTGAGTTTATGATTTATTTAACTTCTTTTTACTTAATATAAAATTGAACGGAACCTACGATTATGGTGATTGACTGATGATGCAAAAGTACAGAAGATAATGAACCCAAATTATCAACCAAGTTACAAAAAATAATCGTTATTAAAAAATTAATTTTTATTTTTAGATTAATATATTTTTTTAATTTGTGTGAAAGAGTGTTAGTTTAGTTTTAAAAATAATAAAAATCTAATTCTACCTTTAAATGTGTGAAAAAAAAATAATTAATCTCTAATACTACAATTTTATGATAAAATTTTACAATAAAACATAACTATATAACTTTGTACATATTACATAACTAAAATAAAATATGCCATTCTTTCAAAGTGGTCAAATTCATCATTTAACCTAAATAATACATATATTTTTTCTTTTCACTTTGGACTTTTATTCATTTTTTTTCTTTTAACTTTGTATATACAAATGGGACAAAAGGAAACACATTTGGCATATGCCAAATATTTTGTCCCTCTTAGTATGAAATGATTTCTATTAATATCTGGCCCTATGTTTCTTTATGTTTGTGCAACCTACTATATTCATATTTATTAGTGTTAATGAATTTGGGTTTTTAACCCATTAAACAAATATTTTGTGTAAGAAATTTGAAAAATTTATAAATATTTTATAAATAATATTTCACGTAAATTTTTGTGAAATTATTTAAAATATTAATTTATCAAAATGAAATGAAAGTGAGTGTTCAGCTTTTGTTTGATTTGATTGATCAAGATTTTAGATTTTTCTTAGAACAATGTTTTATTGAGTTGGTGGGCACAAGAATCTGATCCCATGCAACAAACAAAAAGATAACACCGACAGTTATCATAAACCTTTTGAAATGCAAAGAAAAGTTAAACATGTGACACAACCTCACATTTCTCTTTTTCTGAAAAATTAATTATATTTGGCTAAGCTCGTTGACTAATTATCCTTGGTTTTGGATTATGATTTGGACCCTCACTCCAACTTCCAACCACAAAGGAAGACCATGGTTTCGAAGAATGAAAAAGAGATCAATATTTCATGTATTTCACTCTATACGAAATTTATTTTTAATTAAAAATGTTTTTATTATATTTTTCTAAATATTCATTTTATATAATTTAAATTAGTTGGTCATGTAATTTTTTAATATTAATTGTACCGTATAAAAATCGAAATGTCCTAAACCCTAAATTCCGTTTGAAAACATCTCGGTCATACTGTTTACTAAAGCAACAATTATTATGACCTTAATCATCTTATTAATGCAAAAATTATCAGGACCTTAATCACCTCAATATCTTAAAGTAAAAGTTATTTAAGTATAATTTTTTTTAAAGAATTAACACCAAATATCATAATCAATTTAGAATTAACTACAATATCCGTGTTAATTTACTTGTACCAATACAAAGGTTCAACACATCTTTATAAACAAGTTGGCCAACACTAATTCAAAGACATACATTTATTAATATTTATTCTTTAATGTCGGATAATCTTTTGTCTTTTGTATATACGTCGTCCTTCCACTTTTACTGGAAATCAACAACCGAAAACTATTATAAACTGACATATAAAAATAAAAAAGTATTCACAACAACATAAATATGACTTTCCGACCTATAAATATAAGTATTAACCAAATTATATTAATATATAAATTCATTCCTACTAAATGTTAACACACATTATAGATAATTTATTTCATGGGTTTTATTAAGTTTATTCACATGAAAATTTAAAGGTATACTTTATGCAAAAAAAAATCCTTTACCCGTAATTATCCACTACAATAGTAATATGTTTCCATTTTATCTCATATTTTAACTCTCATAACAAGATGTTATAATTAAATTGAGATGATCAATTATATTTTTAAAAATTGTCTTCATTCTAAATAATTTTGGATTTAAATTAGATTTTCAAGTAGTAATTTCCTTCAGTCAATAGAAATATCAACTCTTAGTTAATTAGCATTTTCTTTTATAAAAACACTTAATTATACATGTGAAATTATATAAACAATTTTCCAATACATGAAAATGATAGAATAATTTTGAACATATATATTATATATATGGAATTATATTTACAAATCATCTTGAAATTTCATAGTTACTGTATAAATATGATATGAAATTAGTTAGCATCAATATTTGAGCTCTTTTCATGTTTTTTTTCTCAAAGTGAATATCAAAATTTGATTAAGTCATAAAGCAATGGAAACATATGCAGCTATTATAAATAGCATAAGTAATTGAATCTTTTACAAATTGTGTTTCAAATAACAGTTTTGTTTTAGGATTTAGGGTTTATCATTAGTTAGTATGCACTTTTACAAAAGTTAATCGTTCATAATATTCATGATATATTATTTCATAGCTAATTAGTCGACACCAAACTTAATGACATATTAATAACAATTTATTGATAGTCTTTTTTTTTAATAAGACTAGAAATAATATTTTTCTTTTAAATATCATGTCGTCTTTTTTTTTTTTAAATTTATGGAAAAACTTGTTTATACTTAGAAGAGATAAATTTAAAAATAAAATGATTTTTTTTAAAAGTTAAAACTAACTTAATATAAGTCAATTTATAAAAAAAATCTTATAATTTCTGTATTTTTTTTTTAATTTATACATAACATGAAAAGCCTCACGCTAAAACTTGTCACCTCGTTTTCTTTCATGAAAATTCTTAAGGTGGCTTGGTTTGAAGGCATTGGCATATCGAACCAAGTAATGAAATGTCAATTACTTTTTTTTAGTTGCAAAAATAAGTGTATTTTTAGAAATTTAGGAATGGCAAAAAAAAATTTTAGACTAGCTAAATTTAAAGATTTTTTTTACAAGGACTAAATTTTAAAATAAATGGGGATTACTAAATTTGAAGAATTATTTATTTATCAAAATTTTGGATGATAAATATAACATGGCATGCAACTTCTTTTTGTTACATCATGGCATGCACTTGGAATCACTTGGAATTGCGAATTGAAAGTTTTTACTTAATATTTTATGCTTCATTCTGCCACTGAGGTTTTATACAGGGATAAAAAATATATGGAAAAATAATACGTAACGAAAAAATGTTTCATTATATTAAATATTTACAAAAACAATAACAAATATCCAACTTCTTGCAAAAAATAATAATTTTTTTTCATAAATTTTTAAAATTATATAAGAATTATTTTATAAATCATGAAATATTTATTAATTATTTTTTATGAGAGAATTTGTCCTGAGATGTGAGTTTTATAAAATAAATTAAGAAAACAGCATACACGTGGCGACGAACGGTAAGAGCGTCATTCCACCGCAAATAGCGCATCACCAAATACGAAAACTTTTCACGTTTCCCTTTGGCTATTGTGATTCCTCCAAAGCCAAGGATCACACAATAGAATTTTAATTTTAGTAGGAAATAATGAAAGATTATTAAGTGGTTTACCATAATTAATTATTTTTTTTTACTAGTGAAGTTTTCGTCTTTCTCATTTTTTTTGGACAGGTTGTTAAGGTTTATTGGGATCATTTTCGCCTTCGTGCTACTTCTTCGACTCTCGAACGAATGTCAAACGGGGAAGGTACCTAATTCTTAATGGTAGTTTATGCTTCAATGACCTTGGTTTGAACGCTAATGAGTATATGTATCGGTCGACCAAGCCGTTCATAGATGTCTCGATCAGCTTGGTAAAAAAAACCGAGTCACGCATTGCGTCGGTCAGCCATATCGGTACGAAAGTACAGAGAGAACCTCCAATAGTTTAAACATATATTATTTGACCAAAATTAATATATAAATCATAATTAAAAATGTATTATTTATTTTTTTATACAACTTAATTTTATTAATCATATTTAACCTTAATATATTTAACCATAATAATAGGTAAATATGAATATGAAGAAAACCCGAAACATTTTTTAAGAAGTAATAATAGAGACATGGATGGGCAATAGTAACGGTTACGACGGAGAAAGGTGCTTTGCTGGCGCAACGTCCCCATCTAAATTCCAAACCACGAAAAGCCACTTCCAATTTTCTCACTCAGCCCCATTTTGTTCTTGCTGCTGCTGCTTCTTCTTCTTCGTCATTTCCCTCCTGGGTCCATTTGCTTGTCAGCATTAACCCCTCACAGTTCCTCCACTCTATACAAACAAAACAACAACAACAAAATAAATATTACTAATAAATACCTCATTTGCACCCTATTCCTTTTCCCTTTCTCCAACCCAAAACAAAATCAAACTCAAATCTTCACTTCTCTGCTCCAATCATGTCTACTTTCTCCCCCTTTTCTTCCAGAATGTGATTGTTTGGGGAAAATAAGAGAGCGAGAGAAGCGTGATGGAGTGGGTGAAGACCAAGGAGTGCGCCAGGGAGTTCATGGTTGGGGTGGCGGAGATGACGGTGGAGTTCGGAAAAGGTTGCAGAGACATAGTCAAGCAGAGTTTGGTCAACGAAGATTCATTTGTTGTCAAAAACTTAGGGAGAGATTCCTACATTGGAAAAAGACTGAGAGGACCCTGTGCCAAGCTTTTCTCCAAATTGAGCTTCTTCAACGAGTATTTGCCCGAGGATAAGGATCCTCTTCACGCTTGGTCCGTCATTTTCTTCGTTTTCCTTTTCGCCTTCTTAGGTAATCAATCAACTTCAATTTTAATGTAAGCAAATCAATTGAATATTTTTGAAGTTCACTTTTAGATCAGGTTAGGAGTAGCTTCATGGAAGTTATTAATGCTGTCTATGGTGTTTGTTATGATTGATTTGTTTTTCTTTCTAGCTTTGTATGTGAATTTTGAGCGTGATCCGGACGCGCCGCCGGTGAAGCAGGTGTTTCTGCATCCTCCTAGTGCTTCTCGCGTAGTGCTTCCTGACGGAAGGAACATGGCGTATAAGGAGCAAGGTGTTTCGTCTCACAAAGCTAGGTTTTCCGTCATTGCTCCTCATAGTTTTCTTTCCTCCAGACTTGCAGGTTGATTTTCTTTTGAATTGTTAACTTTAGTTGCTGTTAATTGTTTGTTATCTCATGTGAGGAGAAGTTGTTTCATGGTCCAACCCTACTTGGATCACTGGTCACAACTAGTCTTTAAATGACAAGTAATTAAACATTACTAATTTATTTCCATAAAGAGATTGGGTGAGACTATAGAGACCTGCTTGAGGTAGTTTCTTTTCTTCTATTAACAGTTTTTTGGCATCTTCTTTGGAATTAGGGATTCCTGGAGTTAAAGATTCTATGCTGGAAGAGTTTGGTATTCGTTTGTTGACGTATGATCTTCCTGGTTTTGGTGAGAGTGATCCTCATCCCAAACGGAACCTGGAATCCTCGGCAGCAGATATGGCATTTTTAGCGGATGCTCTTGGTGTGAACAAGTTTTGGGTTCTTGGTTACTCAAGCGGGAGTATGCATGCTTGGGCTGCACTTAGATACATTCCTGATAGGCTTGCTGGTATTAGTTGCTCTTTTGGTTGTCGTGTGCTTTTTTTCTTTTGTTATGTCCATGCAACTTATGATACAGTTCATGTCAGAAGTTTTATAGCTGTTTTAGTCATTTACTTTTTTTATCTAAAGCGAGTTGTTATAACTTTTGCATCCTTTTGAAAGTAGTGCTTTTTGAAAAATATATTAGGTAATATATGTGTGCAATGTGCCACAACAATATAATCAGGTTTTTCAGAGGGAATAAGCACCATGCCATGCATTATGAAATTCACCTGTCGGATGTTAATTATCAGGTGCAGCCATGTTTGCTCCTATGGTGAACCCATATGATCCTATGATGACAAAGGAAGAGAGACGAAGAACTTGGAACAAATGGACACGGAGAAGAAAATTCTTGTACTTCTTAGCCCGGAGGTTTCCTAGATTTTTAGCCTTCTTCTATCAGCGAAGCCTCTTGTCAGGAAAGCATGGACAGATTGATAGGTGGCTGTCATTATCTCTGGGAAGGAGGGTAAGGGAAACTTTGCCTATCCCTTTTTATCTTTGAATCAACACATCTAATATTTACATTTTTGCTCCTTAAAAGTAAGATGGATACTTAATGTAGAGTTAGAAAACTCTTGGTAAGAAAATGAAGGGAATAGTTTTAACTTCATAGTTTGACATACTTGTGTATGTATTTTATGACATTCAACTGTTGATTTTTCAAATCAATTGTTATAATTCTGGTCTTTATCCTTTAAACTGGACCTATCACTTTAGAGGAGGCAAATACTGATATGTGACATCCATATATGACTTCAAGCGTTTAATATTTTTATTGATGGTCCACTATATGACTGCCGCCTGTAATCAGCCAGACGGACTAAACATTAGTGTTGTGCCAATTAAACTGATCATTATATGGACGAGACGACCTTGTACAATTGCTAAAGACATTCTTGGCATTTTCAAATATGGTTTAGCTCTGTTCTGTGATTTAAAGAAAAAATTATAACTGAACTTTGGTTGAAATTTATAGCAATGTAAATTTGTGTCACCAAAAGCAGGTTCTGATGGCCCATGCTTTCCCAAGAGTTTTTTTTTTTTTAAACATGTACATTCACTCATGCAAGATTTCAATGTCTCTTTCAGGACAAAGCACTGATGGAAGATCCAATCTATGAGGAATTCTGGCAAAGGGATGTGGAAGAATCTACCAGACAAAGAAATGTGAAACCATTTGTGGAGGAAGCTGCTTTGCAGGTCACAAATTGGGGTTTCAGCCTTTCAGACCTCAAATTGCAGAAGAGAAAACAGAGTAGTGAATTACTCAGTTGGCTTAAATCAATGTTCACTGAAACTCAGGAATATACAGGATTTCTTGGCCCTATACATATATGGCAAGTGAGTGCATCTATATCTTTTCTCCCAACTCCCCTTGTGTTGTTTCATTCACATAAATACACAGTAATTTTATCATAATTGCTTGCTTGCGTTCTTTTATCCAAACAATTTAAAATAAATGTGTTTGAAGATTATATATCGACTAAAGATAGTCAAATTATAATATATAAGTGAGTGCAAACTTTATCTTGTCAAGTCAATCCCATGCTTGAGATGTCTAGTCTTCAGCGTGAGAACTTGAGGAGGTGTGTTGGAAATTTCACATTGACTAGAGATATGATATGACCAAATTTCTAGATTGAGTTAAGCTTAAACTACAGTTCTTTTTACAACTAAATCACTTAAAAGCAATGATGCAATATGCAGATTTGAAAAATATTTTATATAATATTGGACTAGGATGTAGCTGCACTTGAGTATGTCAAATAATAGTATTAAAAATGTATTAATATATACAAATATTAAAAAAACACTAAATGTATCGAATTTAAACTACCAAACATTATCAAGCCAATTTTCAGCATTTTCAATTGTTGCTTGCCTTTTGAGTTCTTTTCAGGAGTTCTAGAAACTCATTCTGACCAGTTGGTTCTAAATGTTAAAACCATATAAATTTTATTTTCCTTTTACAACATATTAAAGCAACTTGCTTTGACCTTTTTCTTTTGCTTATCTCCCATTAACTGGTAGTATGTCCACGAGTCTATGTTGACAGAAGTCAACATAAACTCAGGTTTACGAGTCGGGTTTACGAGTCGAGTTTACAGATCTCCCTTAAATCTACAGTAGACTCCCAACTTTGATAACCATGATCATTATTGTTACTGCATTCTTGGAACCTGAGCTGTTTTAAGTTCCCAGTAGTCTAGCATACTATATTGAGCACATGGAAGGAAAACATTTAACTGTTGCATAGGGTGGAACCAAGCAACGAGTTTTCTTGTTTTTTTTCCTAATTTCCATTTGATGTTACTGGGTTTCAGTGTTGCTGTTGTATTGCTGTACCTTCCACTAAACATAATTTAAAGTTGCCATTTCATTCTGAAATTGTGAAGTAGACACCAATGTATGATATGGTTCCTTATGGTAGATGTTTCCCTTGGCACAGTTGATAACTAAAATTAAGAAGTCTTTACTCGTTTCTTGTGTAAATCATCAAGAGGCTTACATTTCCGCTAAATGAAAATGAAAAAAACTTTAGTTCTACTTTCCTGCTCTAATTCTATGTGAACCAATAGTTGACTTTTTTTAGTGCAATGTTAACAGGGAATGGATGATAAAGTGGTTCCCCCATCAATGACTGATTTTGTGCACCGCGTGCTACCGGGAGCCGCAGTACATAAACTCCCATATGAAGGCCATTTCACTTACATCTACTTTTGTCATGAATGCCACCAACAGATATTTACTACACTTTTCGGAACCCCACAAGGTCCACTCAGCATTCCTATAAATGTAGATCAAGCCACCCAAGAAACCAATATTGAACAGCAAGAAGTAGTAGACGATGATGATTATGCCACAAACTAGAAGTACACATAACAGGATAAAAATGTTCTTCTTCCATTTTTCTGGTCGAACATTACAATTTTATGATGTACATACCCTATAGTTTTGCCTCATCTCCAATGGAGCAGTATAGGAAAGAAAATAAAATTTGTGCTTCTGGCCCTTCTCTGGGCTGTTGAACTGGTGTATCCTACAAAGTAGTGTTTGAACTCCTTTGATTCAACAACCCCATGAACCCATTTCCTCCCACTTCGTCATAACTTTAATACAAAACTTGTTTTTGGTAACAGTGACATGACACTACAATGAGTTCATCTGAATTCCATACGATTTGAAAAATTATATAATGTTTATATTTCTCTGTTCTAGATCAAACGACCAGGGTAATTGTACCGCAGATAGTTGGCTCAATCCGTAAAGCATTTTTCCAAACTCATGTAATAAATTTAGAAAACCTTCACAGGAGGGTTGCCTCTTTTTATATTTATTCATGGATTAAAGGGAGCAACAATGAGCAATTACTCAATACATGATCATTTCCTTGAACACAGTATTAATGAATATATTTTTTTTCTTTTTCAAAATTATCTTCAATACAAATGGTATTTCATTCATCATTTTTTAAAAACATATAGTGAGATTAATGCTATGAATACAAATCAAGAAAATCGACAGTTTTTTTATCAAGGTGTAATTATGACAACAACATTAATAGAAATAAATATAATTTAATTTTTTACAGTGTTTACTAAAAATGGTTCTTAACCAATAGTCAAGTGCCAACCTTTTTTTTTTTATATTGTAAATACTAACAACTTCTTTTAAACATAAAGATCAATAAAGTGTGAATTATATTTATAAATTTATTCCAAAAAAAGTTAAATATATAAAAACATATATAAGAGGATTTTAACTATCTGTTAACTATATTAATGCTACTGTTGATTACAGCATTAATTAAATATAATAGCTAGTGCAATCTATTGTACCAAAACTAAGTTCATGACTTTAAATTTAATATAAGTTTTTATGTAACAATTCACATTATTTGTGTCCACCCACTCATTTTTCCCCTTCAAAAAAGAAATTATGTAAATAGCTGTTTCTTATTAATTTATTTGCTATAATGTAAGTCACCAGTTTGTTAATTTATGCCTCATTTTATATTCTTTAAAAATAGAAAAATAAGATGTTAATGTTAATGTTTCATATATTGTATTTATTAATCATGGGAATACGTATTTTAAAGAATAACATATTCTGATAGATTAAATTATTATCATATATGTATTTTCATTAATATTTTTTTTTTATAAAAATGTTAGCAAGTATCATTAAGAAATAAAAACCGATTTTTTTATCATAAAAAACACTACCATCATATCCTTTGCAATGACGGGGTTTAATGTAATATTTTTTTTTCTTTTTACGAACACAGTGCATTATTTAGTTTTGATTAAAAAACATTAGTTTCTTAATTAGTCATCTTCTCCTACCACATTCCTCAACAAAATATTATTTTACGAATTTTTCTTCAATATTAACATTTTACGATTTTTATTCGTATTTATTATTATTCAGGACGATTTAAACCAAAGTAACGGTTACATTATACAATGACCAACTTCTCACAAAGGTTAATTCTTCACAAAATGATAAGTTGCAGTTTAATGAAGACATATTGAAAAAACATTCTATATGGTACATAAATATGTTATCATTGTGATAATTAATTCAAAAAAGTAATGAATACATTTGTTATGTATTAATATCTACATAAACAAACTTCTTACATTTGAAACGTTTTTTTTCCTTGAACAAGAGAAAAATTAAAATTGTTTTTTCGTAAATTAACATGTAGAATTTTTTTTATATAGTTTTATCTTAGTTTTTATTTTTAACTTATTTATAAATTGATTTTAATTCTTCTCACTTAATCGCTTAAACCACCCCATGGCATGCAGGGCGTGAAGCATTTGGCGCCGCACTTCGACGAGACTCAGTAACCCACGTTAGTTCTCCTTTACTCAGTCTCTCTTTGTCCTCCAACCATTCTCAATTTCTTCTCATTCGTTAATCCCAATCCCAAACCTCACACACTCTCACTCTGCGTATATATTTGTATATAACCGTCCTCACTTGAATGTCGGCACAGCAGAGATTTTTCTGCACTCTCTCCCACGCTTACCCTCTGTCTTCCTCTCTCTCCACCTTCAAATCTAGAACCTTCCTCTTTCTTCCCTTTCTTCGCTCTTACCTCACCCTAACTCCCTTGCTCTCACCAATGCCTCGCAATCAGGTACTGTTTCTCTTCTGATTTCTGGATTCTTCGCTTCCGTTCGATTCTCTTTGCTTTCATTCTCGAATTCCTACTTCCGAATTTAAATTCGATGATCATATGCTTTCTGGATCGAACCTGAGTTTTCAAGGGTTGGTGTTTTGCAGCGAAGTGGCGCGCACGTGGAGCGGCGATGGAAGGAGAAAGCGAAAACCGAGGCGCAGTTGCCGGCTACGGGTGACGCAACTGCTGCGGAAACTGTTACTAGTAAGCTTGCAGGATTGAGTATTGGTGAGAGCGGTGGGAAAACCGGAGCGCAAGGTTCGGTTTGGAAACCTAAATCTTATGGAACTGCGAGTGGAGGCGCTGTTACTGAGATTGAAAATGGAGCTGGAGTTGAGGCAAGTGTGGCTTCGACGCAAAAGAATGGTGGAAGTGGTTTGAGTAAGATATTTCGAGATAATCTGATAGAGAAATTCACTGTGGACAAGTCCACGTACGCACGTGCACAAGTCAGAGCTACTTTCTATCCAAAATTTGAAAATGAAAAGTCGGATCAAGAGGTATATTCTTTCTGTCTGGCTTTTTCTTTTTTTCCTGTTCTGAAATGTGTCTTTCATGTGATATCTACGCTTTTTGTTCGAAGTGTGTTTAAATCTTAGCCTCATTGTAGCTGATAAAAAAAAAAATCTTAGCCTCATTGTATACCTCAAGACAAGTAAACACGTATTTTATTGATGTTTTGGAGAGAATAGGAGTTTGTGATACAGGGAGAGTGAAATAAAGTAACAAACAATTCCAGAAAAAAACTGTTGATATAACAGATCAGTTAGAGATGAGATCAATGTAGTCCATATAAGGCCAAAACAATCTTCACCTTAAAAGCTGATTAATTTTCACCTTTCAAGCTAAGCTGATTTTGTACTGTTGAGTTAGGTTTCCAAATTCTGAAGAGAAACTTTTATCACCTCTAAATTGCCATGGGAATATGTATTTATTTCTCGTGGCAAATTACTCTGCTCCATGTTAGCTGATATGACACTCCGATCTTTGCACATTTCCTAGAACCAGAAGTTCTCTTTGATATGAAGGAATTTGCAATTTTAGATCTTGACTCAGGCATGACATAATCCCAAGTTCCTAAAGGCTGCATGATGTATTGTTATGCATAGTTCTAACTTCTAAGAAAAAATATCAGAGTAAATTATTTGCCTCTATCCGACTCAGGTTTTAATATTTTTATGCCGGTGGGATATTAAATTGTTTTTCTGGATAAAGAGGTATTGTTTTCATTCCTGCAATTACCGTGCGTATATACATTAAAGACTGTTATTTGTATGTATTCTGTATCGCTGTAGGTCCGGACTAGGATGACTGAGTTGGTAGCAAAAGGGTTGGCTACCTTAGAGGTATAGCAATTATGCTTCATGTTACATAATTTTTTTTTTAGGGTTGATAAATACTAGATGAATGAACTTTGATTAGATTTATTTAAAGTGGTGGATTTAATTTTATGGACCTGCCTGTGCAGGTTTCACTTAAACACTCTGGATCCCTTTTTATGTATGCGGGTCATGAGGGTGGAGCTTATGCAAAAAACAGTTTCGGAAATATGTATGATCAAGCCAGATCTTGCCTTCTTTTTATGTTTCCCTATTCATTTAGCCTATGCTTGATATTTTCATTTTTATTTTCCTTTTTTGTGAATCATGGTCATGCAGTAATTCAGATCTTTTTTATTGGGAAATATGTATGATCAAGACAGATCTTGTCTCCTTTATGTTTTCCTTTTCATTTAGCTTATGCTTGATATTTTCTTTTTTCCATTAGTGTGAACAATGGTCATACAGTAATTCATCTAATGGTGAAATGTTGTGGCACGGGAAAATTCTTTATTTGTACATAAGTGATTTGCTAGGAGTATTGCAGTGGTTTTCCATATTTCCGAATACATTTTACTTTATTGTCTTGTTTTATGTAGCTACTTTTGTTATTTATCGGTTGTACCATTTTTTTTTGAGCAGATATACTGCTGTTGGTGTATTTGTTCTTGGACGGATGTTTCGTGAGGCATGGGGAACTGAAGCTTCAAAACAGCAGGCTGAATTTAATAATTTTCTTGAGGTAAATCTGAATCAAGAACAAAGAGGATTGAATTTAATAGCATCTATAGGATTCTATGGTAGTAGTGTTTAGCAGAAGCATCTTCAAGGATAGATCAAATTTAGAGGATTGAATTTTTTCAGTTTTAAATTTTGCTTCAGTTCTAATAAATTTAGTTAAAGATTGCAATAATTTTATCCCAAACATTTGTTCACTTCGTGCACATTCAGACTTTTTATTTTATCTTCAAAATTCAGGGTGTCATTTGCAGGATTGATGTTAAAAATGTATAAAACATTAGCTTATGCTCAATATGGCACCCTTTCAACATGTGGTTGATGACAGTCTAGTTTTCTGTTTCTCTTGCCTTTTGAACTAGGCATATTTGCATTTTGTGTATAATTTTACTAATAGTTCTCATTCCTTCAAACATGCTCTTCCTGTTCACGTGGCTGTTAATTGTATTCATTTGTAACTATAAGTTGATACTAGTGCAGGATTTTGTTGCTGCGTTTATTTAACTTCTAGTTCTAATTCATGCTCGAGCTCATGAAATGAATATTGTTGTTACCTTCTCTTTCAGAGAAACCACATGTGCATATCAATGGAACTAGTAACTGCTGTTCTTGGAGACCATGGACAGCGTCCCCAAGAAGATTATGGTAAAATTCTTTAACTTGATTAGTTCAATTGAAAAAAATAGGTACAGATCTGAAAATAGAATGCAGAATATTGCTTGCTACAGACTGATTTTTACTAATCAGCCAAAATGTTGTGTATAAAATTTAAAATTTTGGTCAAATTATTGTTCATGACTGTCAGATTTCAGATATTAAATTATAAGGATATTATAGCAATGTATAGACTAGCTGTATGGTTATAAGCTATAGCTGCAATTGCAATTTTTAATATGTAGTAGTGTGTAGTAATTGTAGTTTACATACACCTGATTTGTCTTTTAGATCTTTTAGTAATTGCTGTATCTTTCTGATCCACACTATTAGGAATTCCAAGTTTTCTCCTGGACCAGGAGTTTAAAAGGGAGTGAAACTCTTGAGTTAACTCTTGCCATGGAAATGGTCTACCACATTAGGAAGCAAAGAATGTTTCCAATTTTTAATATTCCTGTTCAAAGGTTTTTTTCATTTAGAGTTTTTCACGTGAGATATTCATTGTGTTCTTTTTAATCTGGGCAGCGGTAGTTACGGCAGTTACTGAACTGGGCAATGGAAAGCCAAAGTTCTATTCAACTCCAGAGATAATAGCTTTCTGTCGAAAATGGCGCCTTCCAACAAATCATGTGTGGTTGTTTTCAACAAGGTGAACATCTAGTTTTTTTATTAAAAATATAGGATTTTCTTACTTTACATACGACAGATGATTTACTTGTATTTGTTTAAAAAATGGCTTTTTTAAAATGGTGATATACTGCAATAACTAGGGTTTCATAAGAAGTAGTGGATCATTTGTACTTATATTGATGTACAAAACTGTCTTCCAAATAATTACCTTTTATTTTTGAATTTATTATTTTGTGATGGATTAAATTAGTTTTTGGTAGCTCCAAAATTGACCCGTTAAAATTGGTACCTCCAAAATTTTTTCCAGTGATTTTAATACTCAACATTTAATGAATATGTGAATTTGGTCCTGACAATTATTCTGGTACTTCTGAGTTATGGTGTTGACATGCCAATCTTAATAGTGTGACTAGGATGATTACATGCCATTATTATTAATCCAAGAGTAGTAAAGTTACTCTGAGGAACATATTTGCATATTTATTATGTTAGGTATTAAAAATACTGACTTTTTTGGAGGTACTAATTTCAATATGGTCCAATTTTCGAGATACCGAAAACCTAGAATGGAGTATGATGTATTTTTGGTATTATTTGTAAAATTTCTTAGTAGTTTGGGACTTCATCTTCTATATTTATAATGGTAAACTTTTTTACTTAGAGCATTATTGGGGTGGTCTAGCCTTAATTACCTCAGGTTTAGTGTTATTACGAATGTTAGAAGTTGGACACATGTTTCTTGTGGTTCTTTTTCTTTGGTTGATTTTTTTATATTCATAGTTATATCTATATTTTGAATAACCATATAATATGTTTGATGAACTAATTTATTAGGATTTTTATCATTAATATAATTTGAAGCCTCCAAGAACATGAGGAAATTTTGGTTTCACTTTCATGGCTTTATGTAAATGTAGAAAATCAGCCGCTTCTTTCTTTGCTGCGTTTGATGCCTTATGCGAGGAGGGTACTGCAACGTCTGTATGCAAGGCTCTTGATGAAATTGCTGAGATCTCTGTACCAGGTAAAATTTTTGAGCTTCCCATGGTTCTTTTGGATAGACTAAGCATCTCTCACTCCCATGTATTTTTACTTCTATCATAGCCAAATAATATCCTTCTGAAATCAACTTCGGGTGGCTAGTAGCCACTTGTTATATTTGCTGCTTCCATTTATGAACTGATATTCTACTTAAATTTGCTCTTTGAAGTTTGAATATACTATAATGTTTTGAAAGTGAGTTTTAAACCTAACTCAATTTCACAAAATTTGTTTGTAAGGTGAGTTCTAAATCCTTTTATATACTATAATTAGGTCATATCTCTAGTCAACGTTGTATCTCTAACACATAGGTTTGTAGTTTATGTATGATTGTTCAATTTCAGTCCTCTGTTTTGTTAATTTAAGTATTTCATTTTTTTGTGTGTCTCTTTTAGCAACTCAATTTTCTGTGTGAACTATTTGTCAAATTCACTAAAATGTACATATGTTTTGATAACTGTAGGTTCAAAAGACCATGTAAAGGCCCAAGGTGAAATTTTAGAAGGTCTTGTGGCTCGTCTTGTAAGTCACGATAGTTCAATCCATATAGAGAAAACTTTGAAAGAATTTCCTCCTCCACATGCTGATGGAGGTTAGTGTATTTCTCAAAATAACATTTACTCTGATTTTCGTAGTTGATGGCCTTGTTACTTTATGCCATGTCATATATTCTTGATAGTTGAGAGATGATTAGATATGCTAAAGCTTGAGATCATAGTACACGTAATAAGTTCAAGTGTGCCTATTCAAAGCAAAAGTGGGATATTTTTCTAATGTAAAGTTTCAGATATTGAAACTAACAATATTGGTCAAAGTATATATTGCAATTTAAAATAATATATGATTTTTCCTTTCTCCTTCAGTGGCCCTTGATTTTGGACCAAGTCTAAGGGAAATATGTGCAGCAAATAGAAATGATGAAAAACAGGTATAGTAAAATGCATTACTTTGATTAGAAGTTGTCAATTGTTATTCATGGGGTAGACGTGGGTTCTTCCAAAATAGCTTATAGCACATTTCAATTCTAGCAAAGATAACGGTTGGACCCTGTCAAGCAGGAAATATGCGTTCAGCATTCCCTTTGTTCAGGGTGTTGAGTATCTCTAAAATGACAAGATTATATAGGAGCAGAAGTTAGAATATACAAATCCGGATAGACTTAAAGGTATTCTGATTTGGAATGTTTGCAGCAAATAAAAGCACTTCTCGAGAGTGTTGGTAGTTCGTTTTGTCCTAGCCAGTCAGATTGGTTTGGGACTGATGGTGCTGATTATCATTCAAGAAATGTGGACAGATCTGTTCTTTCAAAGTTTTTACAAGCCCATCCTGCAGACTATTCGACTAAAAAGTTGCAGGTCAGTTTAGCCTTTCTTGTATCCTAACCTTACACTTGGAGTTATGCTAATTTCCACAAACTCCACGCATTCAATTTTGTTCATGTGCAAGTTTGCATATCCCGATTTTTAAACAACAAATAAATCCTCAATTCATTACATAGTTCGCAGAACTTCCTTTCTATAAATTATTTTTGTATAATGAAAGTGTATAATAATAGTCTTTTCCTTCTAGACTAAATAGTTTTCAATCATCTTTATTTTTCTCAATGCACGGGTGAAAGGGCCTCTCAATTCTTATTTAGTGTTGAAATTTTGTTCTAATTTTCCACAGCAGTTTATTCTTATACCTTTTATAAATCCCATGCTTTATGGTCTTCCATTATGTCATTGTAACCATAGCTTACTGTATTTGGAATCAGGAAGTTGTTCGGTTGATGAGGGAAAAACGCTACCCTGCTGCATTCAAATGTTATCATAACTTCCACAAGGTTGATGCCATGTCAAGTGACAATATTTTCTATAAAATGGTCATTCATGTACACAGTGATTCTGGTTTTCGACGATACCAGAAAGATATGAGGTCTACTTTTTTATTTTCTCCCTGAATAATCAGATAGCTTCATATTCTATTTCAGCCTTTTCAACATTTTACATAAAAAGTTTGCGGATTTCTTTTGAGTTTTGAATGTTTGGTATTTTCAGGCTTAAACCAGGATTATGGCCATTATATCGAGGTAAATTTTTTATTTTCCTTCCATTCAATTTTCAAATATCCTATTAGTTGAAAGGAATAGATAAAATATATTTGAGATGATTTACAAATGTGATTATAGTCTCAATTTATAGACTGTTTAAAACTTAATTAAGGAAAGAAATAATAGGTAATGAAAACAAGAAATAATAGGTGATTAAAGTTGTACAAATCAAATCACTAACAAATCTGTCCTAATAAATAGAGAATAAAATCTGCACTTAATTACCGAATAATTCTCCTGATTATGCAACACTATTCATTATATAATTTTTTTTAGCTAATGTTTGCATTTCCCTTTGAGCAACTAATGATTATATTGTTAATTATGTTGCCAATAATAAGTATGTACTGGTTTAATATTTGATAGCCGCTGTTGAGATATGTAAATGGTTATATAGAAAATGTATATTTGACAGGTTATCCTCTTCATGGATTATGGATCATGAATTTTGAAATTGAAGTTAATCGAAGTTGCTTAGTTAATTTTTTACCGTTAAAAATGTGAAAAGCACTAAACAAGTTTCATTCACCCAAATTTATTTAATTACTCTGAAATTCAAAATAAGTAAATCAAAGGCATGTATTGATAATATGCTCTCCCAAGCAGCAATAGAGAAGTTGGAATAAATTATTAATCCTATGGATAATTTTCAACTTTAGGGCAAACTTAAATTATTAAAAATTTGGGGATATAAAGCATGTGTTGTATTCATTATGTCAACTCTATTGCTGAAGCTGAAGCTTTTGGTATGCTAGCTTGTGAAACAACACGGCATAAAATTTTATATATGACCAATTTATACAGTTTTATTTTGTTCATATTTGGTTCTTTATTTTGGAAAGAAAGTATATTAAATAAGGGGCACCCCAACTTTATACAAAATAAATGATTGTCCAGCAGCCTATCTCATACCAGAACCAGTTCTTGATTTTTCCTGCTACACAGGAACAGAAACAGAACCTGATTTTTCTTTCTATACAGCTGTACTATTTGTGCATTCCTTCTACTTCGTCTACACCCTAAAACTGACTCCTTACAACCCCTTTAACTATTTCAATGGATACATTCCCATTGGAGGAGATTGAAAACTTATTTCACTTATTGGAAAGCTGACTCCAAGATCTAAGCTAATAAACTCTAGAACAGATTCAAGGTTAGGAACCCCATGATGGTCAAATTGCTTTTATGCAAAACCAAATTTCTGTCATTTCAAATTTAAGAAAAACAATTTGTTATTCTTATTGATTCATACAAGTTTCTGACTCCTTAATTTTCCCAGGTTTTTTTGTTGACATAAATTTATTTTCGGCAAACAAGGAGACAGCTGCTGAAATTTCTAGTAACAGTGTAAATGAAACTGGTAGCTACAGCTCTGGGGAAGATGACTTTGCTGATGAAGATGCAAATTTAATGGTCAAATTGAAATTTCTTACATATAAGGTATACATCCATTTTTTAAATATGAAATTATATATTGTTTATGTAATTATATGGTGATATTGTATCTTATAGAACATATCTTATTTATTTGGACATTGTAGTATGCTGTATCTGTTCTATCCTATAATTTTAAACTTGTCAGGTGACAAAATGTAGTTTGCGTGTTTTTTGGTTAACATGTGTTTTATATTTTATGTAATGCAATAGTTTTACAAAAATATCTCCTTAAGGGTGACACGAGAGAGAAGCTGCAAAGCAATGATAATCTGTTGTGTGTTGGAACTATTTGGTGACACCAATGCTTTAATGTGCTCAAAATACCAGCCTAAACAAAGTCTCTCAGGAAGGGTCCCCTTATATGCTTTAATATTTTGAATCCATGAAACTTCTTACTTTCTTTTTACGATTATCCTCATACCCTGTTTCTGAGTCATTTCTTCATATAAATGCCTTCAGTTTTCTATGTTTTTGGAATTGCTTCCAAATTATGTTAGAAAATCCTTCTCATTTTTTTATATTACTAGGATTTGCCTCTTTGGTCAAGAACGATGTCTTATTTGATACTAACGGCTTTAACTAGGCTAACAAATGGAGATTGTAACCATAAATTGCTAAGCTGATTTTTAATCATGAATCATAATTTGTACTAAATTAAATTGTAAGATTCAGAGACAGAAATAGCTTCAAACATATCATATATATGATATATAGTGTTCAACGTTGTAGTTTTATACTAGAAATGGATAAAAACAACTTAAAATATAGGCCTCATAAAACAACGTTACTAGTTATATTTGAGTTTGTGAAGCCACTTTTCAGAAGGATGGAACCAAATAGTGACAAATAAAGTGGTGGAATAATCAAATTGGATAATATTTTAGAAGTGACACTCCAAATCCTTTTCATGAACAATTTAAGCTTAATGACTTTTCAATTTCTTTTGAGAATTGGTGAAAGGAAATTATAAAAAATAGAAAATAATGAATCACTGAATTGTGTGATTCATATAGTGATACAAAAATTGTATGGATTTATTAGTGTATTGTAAAAAAATCATTTGAGATTCAACTTATATAAATCGGAAGGTAGCCAAATATATACCCAATGGTAGGATTTGAATTGTGTATTGTAAGAATCTAATAACTATGTTTTATTCTTATTCTTATTTGTTTATCTTTGCTCCAGTTGCGAACCTTTCTCATTCGAAATGGCCTGTCAATTCTATTCAAAGAAGGTCCAGCTGCTTACAAGGCTTATTACCTCAGGTAAATTATGTGTTGCTTGCACTTGAGAACTGAAATCTAGTTTTTAGTGGATTTTTGCTATGGTATATTTTAACAAGTTTATGTGGATAATTGGCTAACTGCATATAGTACTTCATATATGTTTCCAGTCAAAAATTTCATGGTCGATGTTTGAGATAGATGTGTGTGTTGACCGTTGGGCTGTTTGTTCATCAACATCACTCTTTCTGCTGCATGAATGATGTGTTTGCTATGTGACTGCTCTACTTGGTCTAGGTTAGCTTTTTAAGCATGAACAGTGGCTTCATAAGCAAACAGCAACTTAATAGAAAGCATTTTTAAATTTTTGAACTTTCCACAACTGCCAAATTGGGCTTGAAGGATATTAGTAGTCTAATTCTTAATTTGATTTTTTCCTTTCTGCTATGTAATATAAGTACCTCATGATGTACCACCAAGGTTATCAAAATCAAGTTTTGTTTAGTAGAATTTCCTGATTTATGATTACACGCAGTCTCAGATGGAGAAAAAGGTAATCGGTGAGATTTGCCAACACAACAAGATGAACAAAAATCCAAAGTTTTATTTGATGGACTTATTTTACAATGAGTCATAACAAGTTTCCAACACATTAGTGTTTGGATGACCTAATCTAGCATGCCACAAATTGCTAGATTTAGAAAAATTTGTTACAACAGACTAGAATTACCAGCTGAACCAGTAGTTGTGTAAAATTGAGGAATCTTTGACATGACTTGAGATGAACATTCTTGAGTCTTGAGATTAGGGAATGACTATAGATCGTCAACTCCAACAATGCCCCAAAGAAGGACTTCATTGGTTGCCTGAGATTTAACAGTACTATAGTGAGGAAAAAAATTCAAAATAAACACCATTATCAGCAACAAATTTATTGACAATAAGCAAGTTTTTGGTAATTGAAGGAACATGCAGTAAATTCTATAAGTATAGAAAGAAATTATGTTTATTAGGGTTTTTGAAACATGAAGAACCATAACCATGAACTTTCAGACCTTCACCATTGCCAATATAGATCTGATCAGGTCCTTGAAAATAATTAAACTGCTGAATGTTTTGTGATTCACCTATCACATGAAAAGAGGCTCATGAATCAAATATCCAGTTGGAATTATTATTTTCTTAGGCAGGGGAATTTGCTATCATTGCACTCAGAATATTTTGATTAGAATGATGTTGAGTAGGCGCATTGGCCGGATTGACCTAAGTGGTGGGTTTGGAAGATTGGGTAGACCAATTAGAAGAAGACTGCAGTGGTTGATGTGGGTCTTATAGGACAAGGGATTAATGAGGTTGATAGGATGAATCAGCACAGTAGAAAGAAATATTAGTGGTGTGCCCATATTTAAGACAAATTTGGCATCGAAAGTAGGGAAAACAACCACCACGACTTCGAGCATCTTGATCAGAAAAAGAGCTCTAAAATTTCCACAAAAATTGTTGTTGCAAACTTGCAATCTTGCAGATGATGGGTTTTCATAGGAATTAGAGTAATTTACTGAAGGAGGGAAAGGTTTCTTTTGAAAACAATTTGTACGAGATTCATGGGCAAGTAGAAGAGCTTCAACATCTGTGATTGGAGGTGTCTCAAACTTGTTTTCAATAATAGAAATAGTTGGGGAATATTATTGCGGAAGGCCTTAAAGAATAGCATCAATCTATCCACCATTCTTGACAGGACAATCGATTCCAGCATGTTCTTTTGCAATAGATTTAACTTGTCCCAATAATTCCTGCTTAGTCTTGTTTTCAAGGGATTGAGCACAAAGATCAGTGCGCAAGTGTCTGGCATGGGCCTTGGTTTGTGTAAAAAAGTGATCATGAATATGTTCCCACACTTGATAAGAATGAATAGCTCTAAGTACGTGAGACAAGATAGTCTTTGATAGAGTCGATTGAAGCCAAGAAAGCAAGATTTGATCTTGAACCTCCCATTCTTTATATGCTGGATTGATTGTTCCAGAAGCTACGATCATCAGAAAGGAAACGTGGAGGTATCATAGGATTTAAAACAAATCGGTGAAGTTTGGTGTGACTTTATCCCAATTGTTTCCAATGGAGATAATTGGAATCATCAAGTTTTGCAGCTATTGAATTTGGAAAAAAACTGGGAAGCAGATGGGAGTGAGCTTGAATTGACCATTGCGAACTAATTATAGGCTCATGATACCATATCAGATTTTGATATGAAGAAAACAGAGAAAAAACTTAACAGAAGCTGAAGTGAATATTATTTCACTTGTATGTAAAGAGTACATAAGCAAAGTTTATATATAGACTCAAAAGTGGTTACACAACCATAATAGAAAACCCAAACAGTAACTCCCAACTTTTAGTTGAAAAATCTGAATGTGTACAACACTAATACTATATGCCTGAGGTTAGCCAAAATGGTTGCAAAATCATTTTTGCACAGGGAAGTGGTAACTTGAGCAGGCTGAAAGAAAATCACACTTTCAAGGTCATGAAAAGCCATCTTTTTACCAAAATGACTATTTAGCCCTTTTTAGCACTTATTTAACTCTAAATTTAAGAGAACAGTGCGTTTTAAATTTGTTTTGCATCTTTGTGTTCTCTGTTGAAGATAGACAAACCAATTGAATACAAATCCATTGAAGGCTGAAGATTCCATTGAAGGTTGTTGATAAACCTTTTGAACCTTTCCATTTTTGTTTATTTCCACTCTGTTTTCATCTTTGTTATACACACCATAGCAAAGGATCTCGACAACAGTGTGACAGAGATAATTAGGACTTGCACCTCTCTTGATAGGATGTTGAGTTTCCTCTTGATTCATGTTAATCCATTTCTGGTGATTTGGTTTCATTGTATTTCTTTCTTTTGGCAAATTTGTTTTATTTTTGATTTTTTGGATTTATTTAAAAATGTTGAAGTAGTTGTATGAAGAATGATGGTTAAGAATGTAGTTTTATAACACATTGTTAGAATTTGGGCAACTTTTGAATGAATGGTGTTGCGTAATTAGGAGATAATTATTCCATAATTAGTGTAGATTTCATTTTTTATTTATTAGGACTAATTTGATATCTTTTGGTGATTTGATTTGATTTGTATAGCTTTAATTACTTGTTAGTTGTTGTTTTAATTACTGAGTATTTATTTTCTTAATTGGGTTGTGAATACTTTATAAATTTAGATTATAATCACATTTGTAAACACACTAAAAAATACATTTAATCTTTTTCTTCAACTTGGTATCAAATCCATTTAGAGCCTATCCTAACGAGAGTTTATTGGGCTTATCAAATCATTCGCTACCAGGTCACTATGGGACCACCCATAAATATATAGTTTCACGCACCGAGTTTGCAAGTTTCGGCGTGAGTGGGGTGTTGGTGATCCCACATTGATTAACGATAAGGACATTTCATAGTATATAAGTGAGTGCAACCTCACCTTATAAACTTGTCTAATAAAATTGATTTAGGCTTAAAGTCCACTTTCTTAATATGGTATTAGAGCTCCCGATCTTGGAAGACTGCTTCTGCATTTTTTTCGAACAACCTTCATTGTTGCAACCTTTTTTTTTTTTTTTTTTTTTTTTTTTTCCCACCCCCTTTTCTTTTTGCAATGTTTTATTTTTTTTTTTGGTTTACATTCCCATCCATTGCCCCAATTGGTTTG
>Ga0123342_1002043_pt1 | contig 33843 bp, 29 predicted proteins | sample Turbeawhitnodule_FD_89960 | JGI IMG/M metagenome (GOLD analysis project Ga0123342, IMG submission 89960) | Root nodule microbial communities of legume samples collected from Mexico - Turtle bean Mexico white nodule | ecosystem: Host-associated > Plants > Roots > Nodule | place: Mexico: Nepantla... | reverse complement strand
TTTTTTTTTTTTTTTTTTTTTTTTTTTTTTTTTTTTTTTTTTTTTTTTTTTTTTTTTTTTGTTTATTTTTTTTTTTTTTTTTTTTTTTTTTTATATATATATATATATATATATATATATATATTTTGTTATTATGTCTTTATTGTTTTTATTTTTTTATTAACAAGATACTGTTTAATTTTTTTTATATGTTTACTGTTTTTAATCTTAATATTGTATTTGCATTTTTTTAAATTTTTACTGTGTTGTTTATTTTTGTACCTATGTACTGTTTTCAATTTTTATAAATATATTTAGACTTTTATTTGTTTTTTTATTATGTGTTTACTGTATTTAATTTTTATAAATTGATCTACACTTTCTTTTTGTTTTATTTTATGTATTTACTATTTCTTTATATATATATATATTTTTTTTTTGTTATTATGTGTTTATTGTTTTTAATTATTTGAAAAACAAGAAATTGTTTAGTTTTTTTTGTGTTTACTGTTTTTAATTTTAGTAATTGTACTTAATTTTTTTTTTTTTTGGTTTTTAGTGTTTTTGTTTACTTTTTAATGTGATAGTTGTTTCTAATTTTTATAAATATATTTACATTTTTTTTACTTTTTAATTATGTGTTTACTGTTTTTATTTTTTATAAATGTGTTTACATTTTTTTTATTATGTGTTTACAATTTTTTTATTTTTATAAATGTATTTATATTTTTTATATTATGTGTTTACTGCTTTTATATTTTTTTATTATTTGTTTAATGTTTTTATATTTTTTATGATTATTATATTTATATATTTTTTATTATGTGTTTGTTGTGTTTACTGTTTTTATATTTTTTATTATTATGTGTTTACTTTTTTTTATTATTAGTAGTGGTATTACTTATGTATAGATTTAATTATAAGGATTAAAGTACATCTTCTCCCTATTAGTATTTTTCACATAACTCTAATCATAATCTTAATCCTAACCCTAATGCTATTAAAGTAACTCTAACTTAAAGTGGTTAGAGTTATTCGTAACATAAACTATTTCACGTGTATCCATAAACTATTTTATGGTTGTTAATGACAAGGTTAAGATTACATGGATAACGAGAACAATTGGAAACCACTTTAGGACAACGAAGACAGACAAGAATTTGAGGATACAATTGCAATTTATAATGATCTTACTCGTGCGAACATGAATCTAATTTCAAAAATACAAGAACAATTGAAAAGAAATACTCAACTTGCCTCAGTGATGATCCTTTGCATCATTGCTTTTGGTTTGAATTTTTTGCGTATGTTAAGTGATATAACGAACTCTATTATTGAGTTTGAACCAAGAAAAGAGTATTGCAGACAAGAATTGATGGAGTATTTGGTGCACACCAAACGTTCTCATGACATTATTCGCATGGGACCAGAAGCATTCATTCAATTATGTGAACGGATTAGGGCAACCAAAGTTGTTAAGGATGCATATCGTTCAACAGTAGAAGAACAAGTTGCTAAATTTCTTCATATTATTGGACATAACGTCAAGTCGAAGTGTTTCATTTTTTTCCATCGATCTGGAGAAACAGTTTCTCATCACTTTCACAACGAATTAAATGCAATTTTGATGTTGGAAGGATAATTCATTAAGCAAGCAGATGGTATTGATGTCCAACCCCAAATCTTACACAACAATCGATTTTTCATGTACTTTAAGGTTTGTTTATTACAAATTTCCTTTACAATTCTCATAATGTCTTTTGTATTTGTATTCTTTTTAGACTTGAAATTTTGGTTACCATTAGGATTGTTTAGGGGCCATTGATGACCCTCATGTACGTGTGAAGGTCCCACGTGCTGATGCACCTCGTTTTCTAGGAAGAAAAGATTGGCCAACTCAAACCGTACTCGCAGCTTGTGATTTGGATATGAAATTCACGTATGTTCTAGCCGGGACCGAGCCACATTACGATTTGCATACCATGACAAATATTATTTTAGCTTGCTGTATTTTGCATAACTCTCTTAGCGGGGTGGACAATGACGACTCTTTAATAGAAGAAGTGGATCGTGAATTGTTGCAACAAGATATACAAGTTTCAGCTTCTCAAGTTCGTGACGATGATCATAGACTAGGTTCACACATTAGGGACACTATAGAAAATAAAATGTGGCAAGATTATGTAAACAATTGATACTGTAATAAATGTTGTTTTATATTATGTTTACTCATTTGGTCCTAACTTTCATAATGCTTGTTTAGATGGTTCGCAGTAAAAGTGTTCTGCTAAGTTCTAGGTTCACACAGACAACAAAGTGGACCACAAATATGGATTTTATCCTGCTTAATGCCATGGTGGACGAGGCACGAAGAGGGTCGAGAATTGATGGCAGTTGGACGACTCAAGGATATAATAACATTGTACTTGCATTACACGAGGCTGGACTCCCTGCCATTACGAAAAATAATGTAAAGAGCCGACAAAAATGTTTGAAGGACAGGTGGCGGGAGGTCCACGACCTATTTAGTGGTCTTAGTGGTTTTGGTTGGAACCAAGTCATAAAATGTTTCAAGGCCAAGGACGAAGTCTGGGAAAACTTGATTCAGGTAAAGTAATTAAATATGACAATATCCAATAATTAAAGATAACAATATCCCATAATTTGTTATTATAATAACACCCAACTTTTTGTAGGCGAAACCATCTACTGATAAGTGGCGTGCCAAATCCATTCGGACTACAATCTTATGGAGGAATAGGGCCACTGGTAGTGGTCAAAGGACAACCCGATTGACATCTAGACAGGTGTACACGAAAAATTTAAGTGTGGACCTAGGCGATCATAACATGGACTACATACCTGAGCCGTCATAGTTTAATGTTGCAGACCACAAACTTTCATGCTCACCTGTAGCGCATGTTCAATGAACAGACCATCCAAGTAATACTCCATCTGCGCCCTCTCAACCATCCGGTGGGACATCGTCATCTAGGGGATCAAAGCGAAAAGGCCCCATGGGGGATGTAATTGAGAATCAGTTTAATATGTTGAATACGAACCTGCAAAATTGTGTCGCTTCCATGAATCGTAGTACAAGCCACTTCATCACAAGAAATTGTTGCAGAAATCAAACGACGAAATGATTATTATGGTGAACACGTACAAAATGATCATCGTAAGAGTTCGTATCAATACTCGCCTTCGGATATTTGGTCCATGCTAATTGATCTAAATATTCAGGATGAAGCAGTCATGGACCAATGCTATGACTTTCTTTGTGAAAATCCAGCTATTGCGATGCGAGTATTGTTTAACATCATGACTCGGCGTCAATAAATTATGTTTAATTATATTTTTATGTTCTTCAATTTGTAATTTAATTGCATCTACTTTTAATTTAAGACAAACCTTGTACTTCTTATTTGACTTCTAATACTATTATTGTTGAACTATTTTTCATTTGAAATTTATGTGTGAGGATATTTTCTAATATACTATTATTTTGTCATTGTTTCGTAACATTTTCATCATAGGTTTTAATTTCTTTATCGATGGCATCTTCATCCACGAAGAGGCAAAAAATGCCTAAGGGTAAGGGTAAAAGTGGACAAAATGATGAAGAAGTTCCTATGATCCCATTACAAAGGAGGGAGGGTGTTTTAGATTATTCCCGGTATTTCCAAATGAAACGTCAGATGGTTTCATTTGAGGAAAATTTTCATGGAAGACCAGTCATACCTCCAAAAGTCTTAGATTTCCCATTTTTTTGCCACATCTGGTTTTCAGTTTCAAGAATATTTGAACTTCCAAGGATTAAAAAACTTTCTTAGTATAAGACTACCATATTATGAGGATATGGTTAGGGTTTTTTTATTCAAATCTCCATCTAACGACAAAGGGTTACCTTGCTACTCAGATTGACACCCACAAGATTATAATTAGACATAGGGATTGGATGAACGTGGCAAATCTGAAATATGATGGTCTCTTGTTAACCCCTAGTATCATCCCTGAGGACATACATTTTGATCGTCAACAAGCCCTATCAACCATGATAAGAGAATAGGTGCACGGAAAAATATAAGAAACGTAGGTAGTTTGACTATGAATGATAAACTACTTCATTACACATGGGTGCACATGTTGTGTCCTTGGGGGAGCAACTTCTCGCAGTTGGTTCATGAAGATGTTTTCATGTTATGGTGCTTAAAAAGTAATGTAATGATTAATTGGCCTCATTATATCATGCAACATATGATAAAATGTCGTGACAATGATATGCCTCTTCCATATGGTTGTTTAATCACACACCTCATGTTGCTATATGGCATGAACTTGATGGGAGAGTCATCAATCACGTTAGGGTAGAATAACTTATTCGGGAAAAAACCCATGAAGAAAATGAATATCTTTGAGAGCAATGATGTGTGGCAACTTGGAAGGTTTGACGATGAACATGAACAAGAACACGAAGACATTCCACTGCTTCAAGAACATGTTGCAGGCGGTCATCCTCAACCCGAAATCCCCCATGATTCGGCGATGTTAATACAAATTTGGGGGGGAATTCAAAATATGCAGGAAAATATCAACACTATCCACACACGTTTGGACCGAATCGAAGATGCACTTCACCAGCTTAAACTCAATGAAGAACATTAATTATATTTTTATTATGTTATTGTTATTTTTTATGTTGAACTTATTTTGATTGTCAGATAAATTTAACGCGTTATTGGACATTATTATGTTTGTAATTTTTTTTTAAATTCTCATGACACATCATTTAGGATCTAATTTAATGACTTCATTTATTTATTGAAATCACCGACTATTTCATGTTAATCTAATGTTTATTAATGATAAGCAAAAATTGTTATTTTTTTATTGGATACAAATTGGTAGAAAAAATTATACATAAAAAATAAAATATAACTTTTTTCATGTTGGTAGTTAATATTTAGGATTTCTGAAAATGTGTGAATTTTATCGTGCTACTATGTTTAAATTATACATTATTTTTAAAATATATAATTATTCAAAATATTAATAGTATTATTTATTTTAGTACTATTATAATTATTAATATAATTATATACCTATAATATACAAATTTAAATATTATATAAATTTATTTAATAATTTTAAATATATTTAATTATACTATTAATAACAAGATATAATTATAAATAATATAAATAATAAAATAAAATGATAATATCAACTAAACATATATAATTATATAAAAATAACAAATGTATATAACAATAAATATTACTTTCATAAATTTTAATATATTTAATAAATTTATTTGAATTTAACACAAAATTATTTTTTATTTCAAAATAAGAGTAATTATAAATATTATATATTATAAAAAAATAATTAACTCAAATTTACACAAAAAAAAATACAATAACTCATTATTAAAATATTTTTTAATGACAAGGATAAATTTGTAAATTTACATTTTACACCTTTAAAATAATTTCTAAATTATTTCCTAACTATCACATCACTCACAAATTTCAATAAACCATCCTCACAAATCCACTCTATCATCCCTCAATTCAAATAACCTCACACATCTCCTCTAATCCTCTCTAATCCACCCTCTACCCTCCTTACAAATCCCCACCTCAATCTAAACAAAACATAAATATATAATGTTTTTTCAACTTGGATATTTGTGTAAATTTGATGTAAAATTACACTATTTCTATAAATATTTCACCTATTTGTAATACTCATTGATTTCTTCATGTCTTCCTACTCTTAATTCCTTTTTTCTTCTCTCCTTTTTTTTTGTTATGCAAACCTTTGGTATATATGGTGCAATACTGTTTATAGATCACTTGACTTGATTAGATTTTTTTGCTAATTAAGTACAAATCTATAAGCTTTTATTGAGAAAATTGTAATGTTGAAAAAGTAAGAGGGAATGGGTAGAGGAAAAAATGCAAAAATAAGTGGGGGAAAATAAGCCTATGAATCAAGGAGATAGAGTATGAGTGGAGAAATCAGAGAAAAGAGAAATGAGTAATAGTATAATAAAATAAAAAATATAATAATAATAATAATAATAATAATAATAATAATAATAAAAATAATGATGATGATGATGATGATAAAATATCAGTGTTAAAAAATAGTATAAATTAACTTTTTTTAGAGAGCACAAAATTTGAAAAAACAAATCAGATAAAAAGTAATTTCACTTTATAGAATTTTTTTACTAAAAAAGTCTTAATTTATAATTTTAAAGAAACCCATATTTTTGTTATAAAAATAAAAATGAGTCTAGTTTTTTAAACATTTATTTTTTTAAAAAGATTATTTATATGTAGGAACAATTTGCACATATAATTATATTTAAATGAGAGAAACTTATATGTTCACAATAATTAATAAATTCAATCATATATTTTGTGACTCTTCTATACTAAATTAATATTTTCTTAGAAATACTATTTTTAATATGTTTATAATATGATGTATACTTTAGTAACAATATAACATTAATATAACATTTTTATATTTTTAATCTATACCTATATATAAAGGGGATTTCCTACTTTAAATTTTTTTTTCTATTTTATCTTTATTTAATATTTTGTTTTATTAATTTATTTTGGTTATTTGAACATTTTACAATTTTAGAAGTTAATAAAGCAGTTTAAAATTTTATTTTATTTGTTATAGGAGAGTGATTGATATGTTAATTTTATTTTTTTTTTGTCACCAAACAGAAGAGCGGAGTGATTGATTACTTTTTTGTTTTAAAATGATATTTTTCTTTATTTGTTCTCACTTAACTGCAAGAAAGTGGAGAGATTGATACGTTAATTTTATATTTTATTTATGGTCATTTAACTGACAAGAGAGTGAAGTGATTGATTCTCCTATTTAAAACATAGTTTTGAATGTAGAACAGTTTTTTAATTTATCTCTTATTTTATCTTTCTTCTTTTTCAAATCTCTTAAAATCCAATAAGATATCTCTCATACAAATACACATAAATTTATATTTATATACATATAATAATAATAAAAAAAATAAAAAACTAATAAAAAACTAAAAAATGCGGATGCACACATACACTTGTGTTCCGCTAATATATAATTAAAAAGTGTTAAATTTTATTTATTTATTAATTTTTATATTTGTAATTTTTGTTTACGTTTTACTGAAAATGAAATTTTTAAATAAAAAGAAGATGTTTTTTTTAATATAAAAGAAAAAAATATTATGTATTAATATAAGAAGAGGTGATTTAACATGACATCATCATGGACATGAAGAAATATAAATGTAATTTATCATAAATAAATAAATAAAAAGCTGGGCTAGGGTATATAACTTCCCCTCTTCCCGCCATTTCAGAGTGTGCTGTTCTATGCCCTTCTCACTTCTCAGCAGCCATATCAGTCGAAGAAACTCACAAGCACCACAACCAAACCTTACCCGATGTTGTGGGTGGACAAATATCGTCCCAAAACCCTCGACCATGTTATGGTCCACACAGACATCGCTCACAATCTCAAGAAATTGGTACTCTCCCCTCCATTTTCCATCCAATTATGCATTTTATCTTTTTTTTTTTTAATTTTTGTTTCGATTTTTTTATCTTTTATTGCAGGTGACGGAACAAGATTGCCCCCACTTACTCTTCTATGGCCCTTCTGGCTCTGGCAAGAAAACCCTAATCATGGCTGTTCTCCGCCAAATGTTCGGAACTGGTGCCGAAAAGGTTTTCTTTTTCTATTTTTGCTTCACTTGTCACTAGAAAAAGCACTAAAAAATGTTTTTTTTTGGAGTAATTTAGTTTTATGGTTTATTTTATTTTCTTCTGGGTGCCCTCATTCGAAACTGGAATCTGGCTTTGTTAACCTTGCAGGTGAAGGTGGAAAATAGGACGTGGAAAGTGAATGTAAGCTTCTTCCATCTTTTTGTTGTGGCTTTAAAAACCAATCCTCTTATGTTATTATGTTTCAGGATTTTTGTTATGATTTTAATGTTAGTGGCTGCGAATAGCTAAGAGTTTTCTATGTCAACAGAAAAGAAGGGTACCGGATAAACTTCCTTTATATAAAAATATGTTGCTAATATTTATGATTTTAATGTTAGTGGCTACGAATAGCTAAGAGTTTTCTATGTCAACAGAAAAGAAGGGTACCGTAGAAACTTCCTTTATATAAAATTATGTTGCTGATTTATGTCTTTACAAGGTTTTTTCATATTTACTAGTAGAAAAGCGTTTTGTTGTGAAAAGCTGGTTTTTATTTTGAATTGTTTGAGAATTGGTTTCAGGCTGGGAGTAGATCTATTGACATGGAGTTGACAACATTGTCAAGTGCCAATCACATTGAAATAACTCCAAGTGATGCAGGATTTCAAGACAGATACGTTGTTCAAGAAGTAATCAAAGAAATGGCTAAGAATAGACCCATTGATACTAAGGGGAAGAAAGGATTTAAAGGTAACTGAAAGTCTTTGTTTTTATAATTACACAAGTGTTGTTTTAAGTAAATATAAAAATACACCTTTGCATGGTTAACATCTATTTTGGAGTTCGTTTTTACTTTTGATTCTTTTGCAATGTATGTATGACTATGTTACAATTTTTATCTATGTTGTGAAGCATCTTCACTTTGATTGTTGATCTTGTGGCTCTTTGATTGTTGATCTTGTGGCTGAGGTTGATAGTGGCTAATTTACTTTTGTAATGTGGTCCTCTAATATTTTAGTTGTCCCTTTTCCTTTTGTATATGTCAATTAAGCAACTTGTCCACCTTGGGTTAAATGGCAGGACTACATGTGTTTACCTTTACCTCTTTCTTTGGATCTGATTTTATTCTGTATCAGTACTCGTTCTCAATGATGTTGACAAACTCTCTAGAGAAGCTCAGCATTCTCTCCGGAGAACAATGGAGAAATACAGTGCTTATTGCAGACTAATTCTATGTTGCAATAGTTCTTCAAGAGTCACAGAAGCAATCCGCTCTAGATGTCTCAATGTACGAATAAACGCACCAAGTGAAGAGCAGGTAATTATTTTCAATATATACTATGGTGGCAAAGGAAAGTAGGGAGTTTTTTTTTCTCTTGTGTGTTGTTTTGCTTTAGTCATTTCCAGTAGTTGAATGCTATTTTGCTAGTGAGCATTTTATTGCTTATTCTTATTTATGTTTGTTTTAGGCATTATTCCTTTTTCAAGATATATGATACACTGACTCACTCTCTGAGATACCCAAACTGAAGCTAGAAAAACAAATAATCCTCTTTTTCTCAAGAACAGTTAACTGTAATACTTCTTTATCCAAGTATCAAGAATTACAAAAGAAGATAAACAAGTTTACCCCCAAAAGAAGGACTTTCCTTTTCTACACTGGAATATCTAGTTTACATGAAGTCAAAATTTCCTAACCTCTTCCGGGTGAAACCAGGACATTATATAAATGGAAATTCATTCCTTTAACAACTGTAACAAAAACATAAAGAACTCTAATTAACAATTACAGATCATGGTAGTTGAATCATGAATCGTATCGTGAATCGGAGAGCTTATATTTTGAATCGTGAATCGTTTTGTATTTGTATTGCAAATCGTAAGATTCATAAACATTTAAAAAATATAACATAACATTTAAAAAATATAACATAAGACATGAACATAAGACATATAAACATGTAAACATATAATATATAGTGATCTTGTTTAGCTTACCCATTCTCTGAATTTAATATTTATCTTTATTGAATTTTGGAAATCTATATGGCAGATTCTTGAAGTTTTAGAACTCATTGGTAAGAAAGAAGAGCTGCAGCTACCTCCTGGTTTTGGTGCTCGCATTGCAGAGAAATCCAATAGGAATTTAAGGAGAGCCATATTGGCATTTGAGTCTTGTCGTGTCCAGCAGTAAGTTCCATATGCTTCCTATTATTAATGGATCATAATTTCAAATCTTCATCTCCTTTTCAAATCTTTGTTCTTAAGGGGCAACTAGTCAACAACTGATAGCTATCTCTTTCACATATTGTCACATGTGATGCTTGCAGGTATCCTTTCACTAACAAACAAACAATTCCTCCAATGGACTGGGAAGACCATATTTCTGAAATTGCATCTGACATAATGAAAGAACAGAGCCCCAAAAGGTTTGATTTTAATGCAATATACTTTGTTCTTTCATGATAAATTGAATGTTCAATTAAACTTGTAACTTGTCAGGTTCGTGGATCACCTATTGAACTGTGTTGTAGGCAAATATGTTTAGTCAGTTATCTTAGTGGTGTGCAATGCCCATTTCATCTCTCTTTGTCTCATCTACCTTAGGTTATTTCAAGTTCGAGGAAAGCTTTATGACCTGCTAATCAATTGTATTCCTCCGGAGATCATTTTGAAGGTTAACATGTTCCTTTATATTGTCACTTTTAGTTTTTTTATTTTTCTAACTTAACTTTGATGTTATATTATATTTTTTTGGCTCAGAGACTTCTTTATGAGCTACTGAGGAAGCTAGATGCAGAACTAAAGCATGAAGTATGTCATTGGGCTGCATATTATGTAAGTGCTTTAGGGGTATTATTTTTAGTATCAGCATCTGGAATTGGCATTGTAATGTCTTCTAGAAGAGTTCAAGCAGCTATATTTAACTGATACTCTTTTGTGCTTCTAATGTACTTTGGTATAACCACTCATCTATTCTCCGCATTGTATTTTTCTCATTGGTCGTTAACTTGGAATTATTATATTAGTATATTATATTTTTCAAAGTGGTTCCTGATTTTCCCTTTATTGAATCAGGAACATCGGATGCGTCTTGGACAGAAGGCGATCTTTCACATTGAAGGTATTATAGACCCTGTTTATATTTATTTTGTGGATTTAATAAATCTACTTGTTAAAGCAATGCCTTTATACAATTACAAAGTGAATATAGATTCTGGTACCAGTTAGCCTAAAATAATTGCTTACTGACCGCCTTGTTTTTATTTTGTTTACATTGGCAGCATTTGTGGCCAAGTTCATGAGCATTTATAAATCCTTCCTTATTGCTACTTTTGGCTGAAGGTCAAGAGGATGGTTTACTTTTCCATGATTCAACTCGTTAAATGAATTGTGTACTGGAAACAACTTCTTACATAATGGAGTTTTCTCATGTTATTTAGGTTTTCTCATCATGTATGCTGCATTTGTTACAGAATGATGTTTTGATTTGCAAAGGTGCTAATGTTTTATTAAATTGCGAGGATTGTGCATGATGCTTGACACTCGTGCTTAACCCAACATGAAGTATTTATCAATTTAATTTGACACCATTATAAATATTTGCGTCTTCGAATCAATGTAAGTTAAATTTTAGGTGTTAAAAGGATTAATTTACTCATAATATTGGACATGAATCTGTCCATTTTTTAATTAAATATAATTTTTTTAATAATTTTTGGTGAAATAACTGTAGTTGAACAGTAACAACCAGTGGAGATCTTAAAAATATGCGATTTGAAAACGGCAGATTCTCCCTGCATCCCCCAACTTAATCTTATTCTAAATATTAAGTGCTAACCTAACCTCATTTAGATTCACCTTCCTAAATTTCATCTCTTTTAAAAATTTTATAATTCTTTAAGTTTTTATTATCGTTCATATTTTGTTGAAGAAATTTAAATAAAAAATAATGAAAAAGAGATTTACAAATGAAGATGAAGTTAGGATTACATCATTTGGTAATAAGATATGTAGCTTCTTTTTTAATTTTTCTTTTCATCTTTTTTTATTATTTTTGTTTTTTTCATTTCTTTTGTAAAATTTGTTACTAAATGTTATGTGTTGCATTTCAATTTTATAAATTATGTTAAATGATGCATAAGGGATTAAACATCCTTGTACCCCCCACATTTATATATCATAATAGTTTGGTTATTATAAACTTTGTCGTACAGAAATAACATGAGGCGATTGTTCACATACCATTTTGTGTTCTATAAATCATAGCAATAAGTAACATGTGCAGTGAAAGTGAAATGCACACTAGTAAGGTTTCTTCTCAACCAATGTGAGGGTTTTTTTGATGTCGAGGTCGATTATTTGGGATTTGGAGACAAATTTAAAAAAGGAAAATTGAATTTCAGGTTTGAGTGATTCACAGGGAAGAGCCAGTGGAAGAAGATTGAGAAGGCTAGGGTTCTAATGGGGGATAATGGAGTGAGGGAAGATAAAGGTGTTAGAATACACTTTGGATCACACCTAGAGACATGTTGATGTGAGTTGATTTTATGATTGTACATTTTATTGGTTGCTCTTTGTTTATGATTTTTTATTTACCAATTATAGTGGGAACCCTAAGAAGATTCCCACTAAACACAAACTTAACCAAGTGGTTAAGTAAGTGTGAATGTTCACTTCAGAAGGGCAAAGAGAAAAAGACAATTATAAGGTGACAAATGATGCAGCGAAAATTAAGACAAGAAATAATTAAAGAAGAAGAACAAAGCAAAGAACAAATTAAAGATTAGAACAAGACATGTATGGAATGGAAGGAGGCGTAAATAAAAGATAAAAGAGGAAGGGATGAATAGATCTTATAGGAAGAAAGGAAGTCACGCCACTTGGAGCAGAGAGACTCATGAGTGATGCAAGAGCCGCCAATTGAGATATTACACACCCAAGATAAGACCCAACATGAGAGCTCACAAGTCTCACAAAATCACTCATGCAGAGTTTCTTTACTATTCAAAATCAAGTTGTAAATACATAAGGCAAGACACCCTATTTATAGGAAGGGGTGCCTTGGTGGGCAAGATGGATGAAGGGTAGAAATGGCAAGGGAGAGGGGTTGCCTAGGGTGTTGACAATGGTCAAAACTGCACCTTTAGGCATTTCTTATAGAAGGTAGGTTAAAACCCCTAATTCTAGGTGCCTTGTCTTGAAAAAACGGGCTTGGTGCAAGCGAATTTCGCTAAGTACACTCCCTTTTATGCTATGTGAACCTACTCTAGCCTATTTTGTTATTTGGACCCCAAAAGTGAGCTCAAATTATTTACAAACATGTTTTTTTCTTTTAAGAAGACCAGAAGAAAGAACAATTGATGTTCTGGTCTACGCCAAGTTCTTCTTTTAGTGAGGTCCGTCTAATATTTGGTCGGGTCTTGACTTGATTGCTGAGATGACTACTCACAATGTGAATTGTCTCTTGAGTCCTTGGTCATCTTTCTTGGCTGCTTGGATTGTATCATGCTCCCCAAGTTGGAGAGAATTCGACCTCGAATTTAAAACTCCTGGAAATAACATAGTCAGTTTGTTCACATATAAAATATTGCAAGGTAGGGCATGTGAAGTAAACTTATGTTCATGAAGCTTTAGGAGTTGATATGGGTAAGTTTTAGATACAAGACATTTTTGGAAATAATGTTTGGGGATGACATGACTTTTTGAAGATAATCAATCCTCTTAGAAAGTGAGAACATTTATGAGGTGTTTGAATTGCATCCAAAAGCTTCTTTGTCCAAGATTATTTAGATTTATTAGGTAATTAAAAAGACAAGGAAGAAAAACACCTTGGAGATGCAGTTTGCCTTTCGACACAGGTCAACATGATTGTTTTTGTAGTGTAAGGTGAGATATTGTAACTCGATTTATCTATTCTTTCTTTATCTTTTTCATTTTCTCTTTTGTTTTTCATTTTTATTTGGTCCTCGCGAACTTCTTTGGGAGAGAGGGATTTTAAGATAACCTTATGCCCTTAGAAGTTGAAAGACATTTTATTGGTATGACCATCATGTAAAACTTATCTATCATATTGCCAAGGCCTTCCCAATAGAATATGTGTTGCTTCCTTTGGCACAACATCACATAAAATCTCATATTTATACTTTCCTATAGCAAAAGTTATGAGGACTTTCACCTTCGGCACTAAGCCATTGTAGTTTATAAGGCTTTGTCTTAGAGATAGTGGGTAATCCAAGCTTCTCCACTACTTTTGTACTTGCCACATTAGCACAACTACCCCCATTTATTATCTTGGAACATAACTTGTTGTTGATAAGGCAGCGGGTGTGGAAAATATTTTCTCTTTGGGTGTCATCTAAAGGTTTTGGAATTGTCCCCAACATTCGCCTTATCACCAATAAGTCACCTTCACAAGGTATCTCACATTCATTTTCATTAGGGATTTTTGAAGGGGAAGGGGAGTTATACCTAGAAGATTGATCACTATGGTCACTTACTACTTGCCCCCCCTTAACCATCCAGGTTCTTTTGTTTGGACAATTGACAACTATGTACCCAAAACCTAAACATTTAAAACATTTTGTACTTGAGGTTTTGGTTGGCGATTTAGTCCTAGAAGGAGAAGGATTTTTAGAAGTTTGTGGGGGTGGATTCTTTGGAAGGATTATCTTGTTTTGAAAATTTATTTTTGCCCTTCCAAGATGAGTCATAAAAGCCATCATTATGAGTATGCTTGAAAGATGTTTTCTTAAAAAGTTGTGATTCAACCTTGATGGCTAAATGAACCAATTTTTCCAAAGATTTATACTCATAAAGTTCTATAACATTTTGAATTTCTCTTCTTAATCCACTCACAAATCTAGCAATCTCTGACTCTTTAGTTTCATGCATATTAATCTTGGTCAAAGTTACTTCTAAATCTTTGAAGTATTCATCTACACTCCTAGATCCTTGTTGAAGCCGTTGGAGCTTCAACAAGAGTTCCTTCCTATAGTGAGGAGGAACAAACCGCGCGCATGCATTTTTTTATATCATACCAAGAGATACAACTTGATGCCACCACTGCATGGCATATTTTACGAATTCTAGGGAAAGCTAACTTAACTTTTTGGTCCTCTTTGACCTCATACACATTAAATATTTGGTCTACTTTAGCTTCCCATTCTAAATATACATTTGGGTCACTATCCCCACTACAACTAAGAAAAGAAAAAGAAGACTTTGGTGGTGGGTGTTGATGACGCATTTCTTCAAAGTTATGCACTCTCCAATCTTGGTCTTCTTCTTGACTCCCATAGTGCTTGTAACTTCTAGAGGCTCTTCTTGGTTCCCATCTCCTTTATCTAGTTTGTCTCTCTTGAGCCGCTTCTAATCTTTGCAACCTTTCCACTAGTTGCCTCATCCCCTCTTCTTTTTGGGCCAAAGTCCTCTTGGTGTCCGCAAGCTCTCCCAAAAGATGTCTTTTGAGGAGATTGTGGCTTTGAAGATTCTCCTGAAAACAAATGAGTCATACTTTGCACAAAAAGGAAACAAACAATTAGTGAAAAATAACAATCTTATCCACTCTTCATGTGTATCACTCGGCTATTTAGTAAAGGATGGAAGAAATGTAATGCACTCAAGAAATATTTGCACTTAAAAAAAAAGGTCTACATTTGGTAGTAATACCTTAAGTGAAAGATGACAAAGCTCACCAAAGATTCCCACAACAAAACTTAAGAAAGTTTGAAAGACAAGTAAGAAAAACTTAAAAGAAAGAAAGTTAAACCAAATGGGAAAAAGACAGTGACAAAACTTTTAGAAGACAAACAAGAAAAGCACGAATAAGGACTAAAAGAAACTTACTTAAACTTTTAACTATGAAGTTTTAATTTTCTTTGAAATTGTAAAAGCATAAAGGATAAAATTCCACAAATATGAAACAATTTGCCACATAAAAAGAATCCTCTTTTTAGTAATTTTAAACTTGAAAAGTGAATTGAAATAACTTTTTTTTTTGTCTTTGCTTTTGTTTTATGGATTCGAAATGTCCATCATCTTGGCATGCATATTTTAATTCACTTTCAATTTTCACAAATAGATTGGGATTCAATTCACATGATCACTTGAATTCTTTGTTTGGGACTAAATCAACTTCTACTCAAACAAATTTCTAGTTGCTTTTAGTTCTTCATAATTAAAAGAAAAATAAGTAGAAAGGATTTAAGACTCCTAGAACACTATGAACATATGACTCAAGCAAAAGAGGTAAGGAAAAACAATTGACACAAAATAAAATTCAAAAGTGGAATTTAAAGTGCTTAACGAATATAAAACGGAATTGTAAATGACAAGGAATTTAAAGGCGAAATTGAAATTGCTTGAAGGTAAAAGCAAGAATTTAAATGTGTTAGAAATTAAAGGGTCAAAATCAACTCAAAGCAAATAAGAACAAAATAATTATGCTCTTAATACCACATGATGTGAGTTGATTTTATGATTGCATATTTTATTGGTTGCTCTTTGTTTATGATTTTTTATTTACCAATTATGCTAAGAACCCTAAGAAAATTCCTAATGGATACGAACTTAACCAAGTGGTTAAGTAAGTGTGAAAGTTCACTTCAGAAGGGCAAAGAGAAAAATACAATTATAAGGTGACAAATGATGCAACGGAAATTAAGACAAGGAATAAGTAAAGAAGAAGAACAAAGCAAAGAACAAATTAAAGATTAGAAGAAGACATGTATGGAATGGAAGGAGGCGTAAATCAAAGATAAAAGAGGAAGGGATGAATAGATCTTATGGGAAGAAAGGAAGTCACGCCACTTGGAGCAGAGGGACTCCAAGATGAGTGATTCAAGAGCCGCCACTTGAGATATTACCCACCCAAGATAAGACCTATTATGAGAGCTCACAAGTCTCACAAAATCACTCTTGCCGAGTTTCTTTACTATTCAAAATCAAGTTGTAAATACATGAGGCAAGACACCCTATTTATAGGAAGGGGTGCCTTGGTGGGCAAGATGGGTGAAGGGTAGAAATGGCAAGGGAGAGGGGTTGCCTAGGGTGTTGACCATGGTCAAAACCACACCTTTAGGCATAACTTCTAGAAGGTAGGTTAAAAACCCTAATTCTAGGTGTCTTGTCTTGAAAAAATGGGTTTGGTACAAACCTATTTCGCTAAGTACACTCCCTTTAGGCATAACTTCTAGAAGGTATGTGAAAAAATGTGGACCAACTTGATTTTTTTAAAAACCACTATAGTAAATTGAATATTGACCTTAAACGTAGGGACCAAAAAGATATTTATATCTTTAATTTAACATACCATATTGTGTAATTCGAATAACCATCCAGGATTGTACAATGCGATGCCTTCATGCTGCTAGGGGCCAAGGCAGTGAGTGATCTTGCTCATTCTAGTTGCAATACCAGGGAACATGGTAGAACCACCATTAAGGACTATGTTTCCATACAACTAATTAACCACCATTAATTTAACTTGTTGTTTCGAAATTTCAACCTGTTGAAACTACTAAGTAAAACAACCTGTTGAAATTTCAACAACATTTTAGAAAACTCATCTTTTCAAAAGGTTAAAGATTCTAATGAACTTGGATCATCTTAAGGAGTGAATTAACAAGTTCCAAACAACTATACAACATACACACACCCAGTAGCAAGGTCTTCAAGCTTTCCTCTTGGATTTGGAGACATCAAAGCATCTTGTTCAACAAATTGTGTTTCTGAATTTTAAACACATTTCTCTCCAAGTCTCTATTTTTTAAGATTCTTTCTTTTAGTGTAGAAACTTAAGGAAGTTACCCTAATCTCTTCCTTGTTTCTTGCACCTAGAAAAACACCCCTTCCACTCCTTGCCAAACTCATTTTCAATGCTTCAACCATAACTCCTTAAGTCTTCCACTGTCGTTGATCAAATCCTTCATAACTCAAGAACCAAATTGCATAAGGTGGATTTGATACAATCCAAGTAGCCCAGAAGATGATCAAGGGCTCAAGAGACAATTCACACTATGCGCAGTCATCTCATAATCAAGTCAAGGCCCCACTAAATATCAGACGGACCTCACTAGAAGAAGAACTTGGCATAGACCAGAACATCAATTGTCCTTTCTTCTGGTCTTCTTAAAAGATAAAACATGTTTGTAAATAATTTGGTTGCAATTTTGGGGTCAAAATAGCAAAATAGGCTAGAGTAGATTCACATAGCATAAAAGCTTCCTTCATCTCATCTCTTTTTCCATCCTTCCTTCATCTTGATTCATCCTTTACTTCCATTGTTCTTAATTTCTGCCCTTTGCATCATCATCACCTTATTCTTGTGTTTTTCTTTTTTCCCTTCTAAAGTGAACCTTCACACTTAGTTAACCACTTGGTTAAGTTCGTGTGCAGTGCGAATCTTCTTAGGGTTCTCACCTTAAATTTCTAATCTCAAAATCATAAACAAGAGCAACCAATTAAAATGTGCAATTCTAAAATCAACTCACATCATGTGGTTTCAGAGCATGGTTCTAATTGTGTTTATCTATTAAGAGTTGATTTTATGCCTTTAAACTTTAGCACATTTAAATTCTTGATTTTACCTTCAAGCAATTTCATTTCCGCCTTTAAATTCCGCTTTTAAATGTTATTTTGTGTCAATTTTTTTTCCTTACATCTTTTGCTTGAGTCTTATGTTCTTAGTATTCTAGGAGACTTGTCTCCTTTCTACTTATTTTTTAATTGTGAAGTGTTAAAAACAAATTAGAAGTTGTTTGAGTAGTGGTTGATTTCATTCCAAACATAGAATGCAAGTGTTCATATGATTTGAATCCAAAACCAACATCTTTTTTCTAAAAAGTGAAAAGTGGAATGACAACAAAAAACATATGCATGCAAAAAAAGAATATGGAACTTTTGAATCCAAAAAAACAAAGACAAAAAAGAAAGGTTTTGAGAAGCATTCACATTTCAACTTTCACTTTGCAAATTACTAAAGACGATTCTAAGTATATGGCAAATTGTGTTCATACTTGTGGAATTTAATCCTTCTTGCTTTCAAAATTTCTAAAATCATGCAAACCTTCATAATTAAAGTTTAAGTAAGCTTCTTTGAGTCTTTTTTTTAAGTGCTTTTCTTTTGTCTTCTCAAAGTTTTTTCATTATCTTATTTCCAATTTGGTTTAGCTTTCTTGCTTGTCCTTAAAACTTTCTTAAGTTTTGTTGTGGTAATCTTTGGTGAGCAAGTGTAAGAGCTTTGTCATCTTTCATGTGTTTAGAGCGAAAATATTTCTTGAGTGTATTTTTTCCCTCCTTTCTACACAACCGAGTGATACAAGTGAGGAGAGGATAAAATTGTTAATCTTTTTCACTAATTGATTGTTTCCTTTTTGTGCAAGTTATGGCTCATTTGTCTTCAGGATAATCTTTAAAGTCATAATCTCCTCAAACGACTTTTCTTTTGGTAGAACTTGCGGAAACTAAGAGGACTTTGGCTCAAAAGGAAAAGGAGATGAGGCAATTGGTGGAAAGGTTGCAAATATTAGAAGTGACTCAAGAGAGACTACATAGAGGAAGGAGATGGGAACAAAGAAGAGCCTTTAGAAGCTACACATACTATGGGGGCCAAGAAGAAGACCAAAAGTGGAGAGTGCATCACTTTGAAGAAAAGCCTTCTTTCCTTTCTCTTAAATTTCCTAGTTTTAATGGGGAAAGTGATCCCAATGTGTATTTAGGATGGGAAGCTAATGTAGAACAAATTTTCAATGTGTATGAGGTCCAAGAGGACCAAAAGGTTAAGTTAGCTTCCCTAGAATTTTTAGATTATGCCATGCAGTGGTGGCATCAAACTGTAATGGACACTGGCTTGAAGAATAGACCAACCATGGTTTCTTGGTATGATTTAAGTAATGCATGTGCGGGCGGTTTTTTCCTCTTCGTTATAGGATGGAACTCTTCTTGAAGCTCCAACAAGGACCTAGGAGTGTAGATGAATATTACAAAGACTTAGAAACTACTTTGACCAAGATTGACATGCATGATAGTGAGAAGTCAAAGATAGCTAGGTTTGTGAGTGGTTTAAGGAGGAAATCCAAGATATTATAGAATTATATGAGTACTCTTGTTTGGAAAAATTGGTTCACCTAGCCATCAAGGTAGAATCACAACTTTTGAAGAAAACCAATTTAAAAAATACTCATAATGATGGCTTCCACAAATCTTCATGGAAGGATAAAAACAAAATTTCTACAAAAAATTTTCCTTCCAATTTTTCTAAAGAAACCACTTCTAACCATAGAGTTTCTAAACCTTCCACCTCTACCCCTAAGTCACCCACCAAACCTCAAACACAAAATGTTTTAAATGTCTAGGTTTTGGGCACACAGCTGCAAATTGTCCATCCAAAAGAACCATGATGGTAAAAGGGGGAGTTGTTGTGAGTCACCATAGTTCCCAAGCCTCAAGGTCTAGTTCCCCTACCTCTTTAAGAAGCCAAAGTGAGGATGAATATGTGTTGCCTTGTGAAGGTAATTTGTTAGTAGTAAGGCGCATGCTTGGACACATTCAAAAACCTTTTGATGAGAGTCAAACGGAAAATATTTTTCATACAAGGTGTCTTATTAATGAAAAATTATGTTCCTTAATTGTAGATGGGGGTAGTTGCACCAATGTGGCAAGTACAAGAGTGGTGAAAAAACTTGGATTACCCACCATCTCTCATGCAAATCCCTACAAGCTCCAATGGCTTAGTGAAGAGGGAGAAATAATTGTTAATAAACAAGTCCTCATAGCCTTCTCAATTAGAAAATATAAAGATGAGGTCTTGTGTGATGTTGTGCCAATGGAAGCCACCCATATTCTATTAGGAAGGCCATGGCAATTTGATAGAAAAAATTTACATGATGGCCTTACTAATAAAATTTCTTTTACCTTCCAAGGGCATAAGATCATATTGAAATCTCTCTCTCCAAAGGAGGTAATGAAGACCAAACAAAAATGAAAAAAAAAAAAAATCAAAAAGATAAAGAAAGAAAAGATAAATTGGGTCAGAATATCTTACCTTACACTACAAAAGCAATCATGTTGACCTGTTCCAGAACACAAACTGCTCCTCCAAGGTGTTCTTCTTCCTTGTATTTTTCATTACCTAATAAATCTAAATACTTGACATCTTGGACAAAGAATTTTTGGAATGAAATTCAAACACATCCTAAAGGTTCTCACCTTCTAAGAGGATTATCTTCAAAAATTCATTTCATCCCCAAACATTCTTTCCAAAAATGGTTTGTATCTAAAAATTACCAATATGAATTCACAAGGCTTCATGAACATAAGTTTACTTCACATACTTATGTGAGTTGATTTTAGATTTAGCCATTTTTAGATGTGACACTTTACTTAGGATTGAGATTTTTTATCAATTATATGGTGAGAACCCAAAGAAGATCCCTACTGGACACGAACTTAACCAAGTGGTAAAGTAAGTGTGAAGGTTCACTTCTAGAGGGAAAAGGAAAAATACAAGTATATGGTGATTGATGATGAAGTGCGGAAATTAAATGAACATGGAAGGAAACATAAAAGCATGATGGAAAGAATTGACAATGGAAGAAAATAAGAACATAAGAACACAAATATAAATGGAGTAAATGGAAAAATGGAAGAGATGAAGGAAGGGAACGCTTATGTGATGGATTGAGAATGGATCACGCCACTTGGAGTGTGGTTTTCCTCTAAATAAGTGTTGATGGTCGCCACTTGAGAGCTCTAAAATCACTCAAGATGAGACCTAATGCTAAGAGGAAACAAGCCTCACAAACACCACACACAAATTATGTGGAGTAACTTTTCTATTCAAATTCAACATTAAAAATACAAGGAGTACGAAACCTTATTTATAGGAGATGGTGCCTTGGAAAACAAGAAGCAAAGGTAGGATGGGAAACCTAAAAATGGGGCTGCCTTTAGGGTTTGACTAAGTCAAAACCACACCTTAAGCTTGTTCTTTTAAAAACTAGGTCAAAAATAAGCTAAAGTGAAAAGCACAACTCCCCTATTATGCTATATGAACCTATTCTAGCCTATCTTGCTATTTGGACCCCTAAAGTGAGCCCAATTTGTTACAACTTGTTTAATTCTTAACAAGACTAACAGGAATAACATTTTTTGTTCTGGTCTTTGCCCATTTCTTCTTCTGGCGAGGTCGGCTAGATCCTTGGCGGGGTCTTCACATGAAAGTTGAGATGACTTCTCATAGTGTGAATGGTCATGTGAGTCCTTGGTCATATCCTTGTTGGCTTGGATTGTATCACATACCCCACCTTAAAATATTTTATATGTGAACAAACTAACTATATTATTTGCAGGAGTTCTAAATTCGAGGTCGAATTCTCTCCAACTTGGGGGGCATGATACAATCTAAGTAGCCAAGAAGATGACCTAGGACTCAAGAGACAATTCACACTGTGAGCAGTCATCTCTGCAATCAAGTCAAGGCCCCACCAAATATCAGACGTACCCTACTAGAAGAAGAACTTGGCATAGACCAGAACATCAATTGTTCTTTCTTCTGGTCTTCTTAAAAGACAAAAACGTGTTTGTAAATAATTTGCCTCACTTTTGGGATCCAAATAGCAAAATATGCTAGAGTAGGTTTACATAGCATAAAAGGGAGTGTACTTAGCGAAATGGGCTTGTACCAAGTCCACTTTTTGAAGATAAGGCACCTAGAATTAGGGCTTTTAACCTACCTTCTAGAAGCTATGCCTAAAGGTTCTATTTTGACCATGGTCAACACACTAGGCAGCCCCTCTCCCTTACCATTTCTACTATGCTTGAGTGATTAATGAGCTTTGTCTCCTAAATGTTTTGGATCTTTTCTTTAGTGTGTGAGCATTTCAAGAGGTGGCTCTTCCTTCACTTATCTTGGAGTTTCCTACCCTCCAAGTGGCGTGATCATCTCACCATTCTTCACCATAAGCTTCCTTCATCTCATCTCTTTTTCCATCCTTCCTTGCGCCATTTATGCTACTTGTTTATTTTCTTGTTTCTGTCATTTTCTTTTGGTCATCTTCATTCATCCTTTACTTCCATTGTTCTTAATTTCTTCCCCTTGCATCATCATCACCTTATTCTTTTGTTTTTCTCTTTGCCCTTCTGAAGTGAACCTTCAAACTTACTTAACCACTTGGTTAAGTTCGTGTCCAATGGGAATCATCTTAGGGTTCTCTACTTAAATTACTAATCAAAATCATAAACAAGAGCAATCAATTAAGATGTGCAATCCTAAAATCAACTCACATTAGGATTAGAGCAAGACTACACAATTCAGACAATCCTTAATATAATTTTTATTTTTTTTTGGTTCCTTGATATGCCACAACATGTTCTTGTGTTTTTGTCATGTGATCTTTATTGTTCGTTAGTTTTCCACAATTTATTTTGAGTTTTCTACCGATTATTTTCATTTTTCAATGATTATTTTCTTTGTTCTTATTGTTCATCACTTGTTATTGATGTTAATCAGATCTTTTTCATGTTATTAATTTTTTTTACCATTTAATGTGTTGTGTTTACATTTTAATAAGTTTAGTTTCAATTTTTTTCATGTTTTCTTATTCCCTTTTTGTTCTTACCTATTCCGTACCAAAACCCATGAAAGAGTTGTGTTGTTTTTTATTTCGTTCAATTTTTGGTTTTGTTTCTTGGTTTTAATTGTTGTTTGATTCAAGACAAGTGTGCTATTAGGTGTTGTTTTGTATTTCTAATCTTGGTTTATAATTAGTAATTTTTCTTTTTTTGTTTAATCTTGTCACATAATTTTATTTTTTCACCTTATGCATATGTGTTTGATAAAATGTCTCTTAGAGTGTAACACATGTTTTTGTTTTTGTTTGAATAATATAATAGTGGTATAAGCTATTTTAGCCTTTTTTTTCTTTTATAACTTGAGTTCTTGTGTTACTCTTTATTCATTGTTCTTCAAAAGATTAGTTCTCAAAATTTTTGTTCTTCATTTTTTTGCATATTTTCTACAATATGTTTTTAGTGTCTTGAATCAGTTTTAATTTTATTTCCACCATTTACTTGTTTTTTTTTCTTGGTTTAATCGGTTCAAATAGCTTGTTCTTCTTTGAACAATTTATATTAGTGTTTAGGAGTTCTTTTTGTGTTTGCTTGTGTGCTTTTGAATATTTTTTAGTCTTATTTCATTTTCATTTGGTAAAAACAATTTATATTGGTTTCATTTTCATTTTGTAATCCATTTCTAGTTTTCTAAAGTCATTTTGTTTCCATATATGTCAAAAAATTCAAGTAGTCCTTTATTTGAATTTTTTGTTTCTTGGTTTACTATGAATATACGTTTGAATTTAGTTATTTTGTGCTTTTTGTGTGCTTTTGTTTTTTCTGTCTTTGTTTCTTATCTTGTTATTACATCATTAAAAGGTTCATTAGATTTAATTCACACATTAGAAAGTGAAAGTATGTCAATGGGCTCTGAGTGTCACTTGCACTCGCACTTAAGATACAACTAGTTTACTTTTTGCATTTTTTCTTGTTTTTCTTTAATTCCTTCTTCTTTAGTTTTTTGCTTTATTTTCTTTTTAAGTCTCCATGGTACTCAGAATCTTTCCTTCCATTTTATTTTATCTTCATTTGATCATTAGGAAGCCTTGCACACACACACCACAGTTAGGAAAATTTGTTTTGAAGTCTTTTGAAGGAAATTGGTTAAGACTATCTAAGGTAAGCTCTAGCCAAGGAAAGTTTTGGTACTTAAAAGGTCCTAATGACTCTCCTCTCTTTTCTGGGAGTGCACTTGGAGAAATCTTAACTCGTGGATCTTATTTGAAACGTCCTAAAAAATATTCAAAAGCCTATTTGTTAAAATCTTTATCACATTTGAATCAAACTATTTGTGAAATTTTTTTTCTTTTAATTCAAAAATGAGTGATCATCATCATTCATCTAGTATCCAAGGTAGAAATAAGGAGCTCGAGGAGGCTTATGGGCGGAAAGCAGAACTTAGCTTTTTTAAAGAAAATTTTGAAAATTAAATAGAGAAGACAAATAGAAAATTTTATGATTTTAGAAATGAAATTAAAAAAAAAAAGATGTGAAGGACTTGTCGACCCAAATGAGCATGCACATCTGACAACTCTCCTTGATTTGGTTGGCCAATGTCAAGTTAGCCTCAAGAGCAGATTCAAGGCTTTTACCAGATTCGGCTAACTCCCTCTTCACATTTTCAAGCTTAATGGTAGAGATGTTATTGGTAGTCTCTTCTTTAAGTCTTTTTGCAATCAGTAAAGACCGAGTAGCAAGCTCTACCGTTGAATCCCTTAGAGAAGACACAAAGGTCGCCTGAAACATGTGTTGACATGGCCCATCAAGGTTAGTATGCACGAACTCTGAAAATCGTGTGGAAGCACCGAAAATAGCTTCAGGAAGAGAGTGAGAGGAGTTTATGCAATCCTAGCTTGCATTGCTACGAGTCTTTTGTTTTGTATTTTGGGGTGCGGAATTTGGTGGGATTGGGTGGCTAAAATGGGTGAAAGAAATTGTGAAGTATTGGTGTATGGAGAATGATAATGAAGCTTATGAGAGGTTAGGCCAATTTCAAAGAAGATTCAAGCAAAACACTAATAGAAGTGAAAACTTGAGAGTGAGAATTTGAAGACAGAGGAGCTAGATACTTGGCCAACATTTCTTTATCAATTCAAATCTAATTTACAAGGGGGCTAACACTTGTATTTATAGTACTATGGGCAGCCAAGGTGCAAACTTTAACCCTAAACAAACTTTCTAATGGTTTAGAGTTGCATTGGGTCTAAGGAGGCCCAATTGTAACTCTAGCTAGACTTCTTTTTTATATTTACACGCTACTCTAATTGGCAAAGTTGACCTAAAATATGGCTAAAGATAATGGACGAAATACATGTAACATACCTATATTTTCCCACATCTAAAAACTATAATCTGTATAAATTATTAAAATGAATATATAAACATAATACAAATATGTTCACAACTCTTTCTTAAAATGTTTCAAAACATATTTCTCTTCATAAGACTTTAAATATCTACATAAATCTAAAACAAATAGTCAAATTTTAAATAAAATAATTTCATCATCCAGCTTCTCACTGAGGAGCTCTATCACCTGTAACATCATTTGATCCCGTGTAAATACACGATCATCACAGATAAAGAAACAACATAAACAAATAACAGGGTAAGCTAGCCATATAAAACAAAATTCTATAAAATTTCAATTTGAAATTAATAAACATAAATCATTAAGTCTCATACAAATTCTCAATCATCAAGTGTCTATTAAAATTCAATATTCATCTTTCACATGTCAGACTTCCACTGACTCATATCACATAGACACTTAACTCTACTTCCAGAAGACTCGTGCATTGAAATTAGCATCCAGAGACCTGCACCTGTCATACTACTGTTGTGAAACCCACACAGTCATGCACATAATTATCTCAATATCTCATCATCTTCATATGACAGGATAAATCCATTTGATCTGCTCTGATCAGTTCTTTCAAACCTCAGACTCAGCCAAATGGACCTCTTTCGACTCTCACCAACTGAATAACTTCATCTATGTGATTTCATTATATTAGTAGAGTCAGGATCGTCTCATTCACAGGACACTCACAAATCAATACACCTTAATAACAATCTCAACACGATATTTTCTTTCCTGAAAATACTATGTCTTGATCTTACTTTCTCATCTTTCCATACTTCATTTAACACATCAATACACCATTCAATCATAACATAATTTAAACTTTCTAACAATCCAAATATACCCAAAAAGTTATTTAACAATAATAATCCAAAATAAACTATGCTAAAATAATAATAGTAGTAATATATATATATATGTGTGTGTGTGTGTGTGTGTGTATAATTAGATTGATCGAACATATTTTAGTGTGAGCTAAATGACACCAAAGTGCATCCAATACTTTTGGATTGATCGAAAATATTTTAGTTTGATCTAAATAACACCAGAGAGCACCTAGGAAATTTGGATTGAACGAAAAGGGTTTAGTTTGATCTAAATAACACCAGAGAGCACCCAGGAAATTTGGATTGAACGAAAAGAGTTTAGTTTGATCTAAATAACACCAGAGAGCACCCAGGAAACTTGGATTGAACGAAAATAGTTTAGTTTGATCTAAATAACACCAGAGAGCACCCAGGAAATTTGGATTGAACGAAGATAGTTTAGTTTGATCTAAATAACACCAGAGAGCACCCAGGAAATTTGGATTGAATGAAAATAGTTTAGTTTGATCTATATAACAACAGAGAGCACCCATGAAAATTTGGATTGAACGAAAATAGTTTAGTTTGATCTAAATAACACCAGAGAGCACCCAGAAAATTCGGATTGAACGAAAAGAGTTTAGTTTGATCTAAATAACATCGGAGAGCACCCAGAAATAACAAAGTCCATGCTATAGCTAAAACTTTCTCTTAATCCACATCAAACAATCCAATACTCAACAACATTAAAATTGTATAACAACAACCATATATCAAATTTCATATTTAAATTTCAGTCAATTTCTAATATATTTAAAACAAACAATCCTGGAAGAAAGTTTGAGATTGGTGACCACGTCACCCCCCACATCTAGATCTTCTAGCCTAGTGTTCTATTAGAAGTTAAGGCTAGCTTCTCTTAACTGAAATTTTGCAGATATTCGCTAAGAGCTCCAAATCCACCAAGAACTTAAAGGTAACTTACCTGCACCACAAAGTCCTAATAAAAATTCTAACTATATCACTAGGATCCTGAGCTAACAGAGATTAACCCTGAAGTTAAAAAGGTCACATGCAAAGCAAAGACAAAAATAACCTAACAAGTTCAAAATTTGACTCAAAGAGAAGAGCAAAAATGAACTTACTCTATCAGAGATTCTGATCGGGCAGTCTTGTAGTATTCATTGTCAGGAGTTTGATGGTGGACTTCGATCGTTGAACTGATGAGCGAGGAAGTCATAATCTTAGAGAGAAGGGAGAGAAAAGGAAAAAGAAATTTCTAGAGAGATGGTGGTTCTTATTAAAATGAAACCTGAATAAAAAAATTTCTATTTATATGCTCTTTTAAATTTAATAATAAAATATTCAGGTGTCATTTTAATTTTACCACTTCTACTCTAAGACTATTTTTCTCAATCCTTACAATACAAACCCAAAATAAAGCCTATACTACTTTGTACAAATTTATAAGACTAGGAAATTTGAAAGAAAAAGTTAAAAATTATTTTTCCATAAAAGTAGAGTTTTCTGAACTCCTTCTTCTTCCTCCATTCTTCTAGTCATGGCCCTAGTTAAAGGCCTAATATGTGTCCTTCCGGATGGTCCTCCATCAATAATTGTCGACGACATGACAATGACGTCTTAGAGAAGAATGTACGCTCTTCCTTTCGCATCAAACCTGAAATTTGAGAAGTACTTCTCTTTCGGGTTGAATCTCTCTTTCATGTTGAGGTGTGGCTAAACCGCCAGTTCTGTTGAAAAGCCTTGAGAAGTACGCTCTTCCTTTCGGATTAGTGGCGGCCATCAAACCTAAAATCCGAGAGAGAATTTAGCAAAGTTAAAAATCTCTTGTTCAAAAAATGAAAATTTGAAAAATTACATACCGATAAAATTCTTTTCTGGTTTGCAAGAAGGATATATTTGAAGAAGACCGCGAGTTGGATGTTTTCGAGATAAGTGGTCGAAAACCAAGAGAGCATGTCGGTCTTCCGCATTCATTGAATGTTAAGACCATGAATTAAATTTTAAAGGGGAACGTGTCCAATGGAATGGAAATTTTGATACATAACCATTATAAAAATACTTCTTCCTAGTTTTTCAATCAGAATTTTGAAAAAACTGCCTTTAAAGCTTTTATATGAAGATGTAAAGGGGAAAGTAGACAAGCTTTGGACCGACTAATCAAAGATAACCAACTTGATTGCTTGTCAGGCTGAGAACTATAGTAATAAAGAAAAACTCTCGAACTATGAGACAATGAAAGGTATTTACATAGAATACGAAAAGCTTGCATAGAAGCCCAACTGTTAGGATGTAATTGAGTGAGGGCAACATTAAGAAGACGAAGAAAACCCATTTGAAATTCATCCAAAGGAAATCGAACATGAATGTAGGTAAAGAGACATTCATAAAAATAGAAAAATTCACAAGACTCGTCTTCACGGCCATGACAAACATTGTCAACAGCTCAAGCATGCCGAAAATAAATAATCTCTTAAGTAGAATCAGAAGAATAAATAGAAATTTTAGATGAAAAAAAACTCTGAAGGGCTGAAGAATAGCGATATGGAGAGAAGTATTCTCGAACTTTAGGGTTAACCCAGTCATAATCGAAACAAAGACTTCAATTCTCTTCCGCTCTCTCGGTTATTTCTTCAACCTCGAGATCTATTGCCTCATCACTCGAACTCATACCAGTACTAACTTTACTTTTTATAAGAGATATGGTATTAGATGAAGTAGTCAAATGAATACCTTTATTGGTTTCAATCACTTTCTCAGTAGCCACATCAGTCGTGCTTGAAAACCCCTAAAATCCGTTAGAAATAGAAACAGAACTTAAGGAAGACATGATACCTCCGAATAATAGTCGGTAATTTCTCTCGGAAACAAAGAGTACAAAAGTTGTAAAAACAATGGGGTATACTATCTAAAAACTAAATATTTATAGTATTTCTAAAACACCTTTCAAATGAAACGTCATAACATTACCATCATCAAATTTGAATGCATCCAACATTCAGAAATTGACAAGCCTTCACCTTAACGGTACAATAATTGTAACACCCGTGAAACAATGCAATTTTTCGTACAAAAGTGCATTTAATAAACATAATCTCATAAATACCAAATTCAAAATCATTTCTCAAAACCCAATAAGCATTTAAGGTGACCTTTCTTCCTCTATGAAAGGCATATCGTCTTTTCAATTCCTTATGCCTGGGGACTAATGTACTAACGAGGTCAAATAGCTGAAGGCTGAGCAACTTGTCAAAAGGTGGAAAGGCTAATAAGAAGACTAAAAATCAAATAAGAAATGAATAAACAATTAAATAGTAAAACATTGTACTAAAGCCCATTATACAGGCCCAAACAAAGGTAGTGTATTTAATAAACGTTAGGTACATTTATAAAGAGCCCAAATGGGTTTTAAGTCCAATAAAGGAGTACTATAAATAGGTGATCAACCTAAGAGGTAAGTAGAGTGAATTTTATCTGATAATTAATTAAATCAATTTTAACTTTATCACCGGAGCTCCTTGCAGATACATACACTCACCCGTGAGTGGACACCGAGACCAGTGAGTAAGAGTCCACAAATCATACTCAAGCCCAAGCCCAAATCAAAGGAATAGTAAGCCGAAAGCCCAAACAGAGAGAGAAGATCGAGAAGTCAAAGGGTTCTGAAGAAAGAAGTGTGTTTCTAGGTTGTTGCAAAAAGAACAATAACTATTATTATTATTATTATTATTATTTTATATTATTTTTCATTATAATAGTAATTATGTATCTACATCTATTATCTTAAAAAAATTTATATATTTAATGAAGTATTTTATTAGTCAAATTATTAATATGATTGAAATTCAAAATTTCACTGGAAATCAAAACATTATTATATTTTTATACCCATATCTTATTCGGCATGTGTCGTGAGAATAATATTGTGAGGCCATTTACCTAATTCATCTAAATAAGAAAAAAAATTAACTTAATAAACAAAAACTAAATTTATTCCAAATTTATTTTTTATTATTTAAAAAAAATCTTATACAGGTCGACCCACAAACCCGCGAGCTAACCTTTATGTGATGTGGGTCAATAAAATCAACCCTCATATTTTACGCGAAGTGGATCAAATACAAGACAGGTTGTCTCGTACTACCATCCCTAATATTTGAAAAATGTTATTCTTGAATAATTCATTTTACATTATAGCTAAGTTAAATTGTTTTTAACTATATAATAAATATACTGTGCTTAGAAGTGATAACGAAATTCGCCTTTTGTTTACATCATAGATTCATTAAAACTATTAGGACAAGTCATAGTTCCCGATAAATTTTACATTTTGATCACTTTCCTATCCAAAAATTCCTCTTGGCGACAGGGTAAAGCTGGATCTAAAAGTTAACAGGGTAAGTGACCTGTAATAAGAGGCGTTGTTAAGAACCTGGTAGAGGATTTGCATGAGGGTGGTGAAGGGAGGACCTCAACTGGTAGGAAAACGCCACCAATCTACACTAGAAAAATGCGTAGAAAAAGGAATAAAAATAGTGATACTTTCATTAAATGTTCCTTTCTTATCATACCAAATAGTACAGAAATAGAAACTGTTTCTGTATCTTCACAAGAAAAAAGTTAATATTTGTGTTTCCTAGCATGGAATGAACTCGAGCTAACCTTAGCATTTAAAATCGGGTATGATAACTCTGTTCATATCACAGCTATGCATGAATTCGCTGATGTCGGTAAAACAGTACTTGTACAAGTTCTTTGCAGAACTGTTTTAATGAATTTGAGGGTGTCCTTTTTTTTCTGATGTTATGTAAAATCAATTGAGTTGATATTACTGTGACAACATATTACAAAGGAATCCTAAGAGTGAAAAAAGTAGACTTGTCCAAAACATGTTTTGGTTTCATGATGTTGTTGATTTTACAGCAGCATAATCATTACTATATAACACTACTACCTGCGATGCTCAAAAGAATTGAACTGATAGTCTTATGTTGCATAAAACTTATATCTAGCACTTTGCTGCCACTACTAAATTTCATTAATTTGAGCTTTAGTGAAAAATAGACCAACACCACTATTAAACTAACGCATAACAAAAGGAAATAAAAGTTCCATACTCCAATATTCAACCACAACTTCATGCATAAAAGAAGCACATAAAACTGTAGTTAAGAAGACAAAAGAATGACCCAAGACATTTCAAATATTCAACCACAAGTTCATGCATAACCGTGAAAAGGGCGTATGGATGATATAAAAATTAAACTCAAACTTCCTTGGACATATAGCATTCCATTAAAAATCTATAATAGTTCCATCTCTATTTAAATTAAATAAATATAATAAATTTATATTGCAGCTCATACATATCATAAAGTGATTAGTGATTGCTTCTAAAAGAGTGTGTTCCTAGCTGTACTATCTTAAAAAAAATTGATGAATGGTCCTTTTTTTGCAAGAAACAAATAGGTGTATTTTTTTCTCGTGTTTTAAATTGTTAATTACTAATTTTTTTTTTGTGTTGTAGTAAAATTCAATTTCAAATAGAAATATAATTAACTTTACAAAGGTTGAGGGTAAGGATCTAGAAAATAGTTTTATAGTAGAAGTGATATATTTTAAATAACACCTAAATAGTTTATTATTAAAGTGAAAAAAAAAATATATATATATAAATAGAAAAATTCATTTATTCAGTCTTTTCTTTAAAATTCTAATCTCTTTGTTCATCAGTTTGACGATCAAAGTCTGTCATTGGACTTATGACAATGATTTCTACAAATTTGTTCGATCAAAATCTTATATAGAGTAAGTTTAATTTTGCCATTTTTCTTTGAGTTAGTTTTGAAATTGTTAAGCTAAGCTTTAGTACAGGCGTTGCATGTGAGGTTTCTACCTTCAGGATTAGTCTTTGTTAGCTCAGAGTTCTAGTGATATAATTAGATTTTTCAGCAGGACTTTGTGATGCAGGTTAAGGTATCATTTGGACTTGTAGGAATTGGAATCCTTAGTGAGCACCTACTCAAACTCAAGTAAGAAAAACTAGTTTTATTTTCCATAGAACCTTAGGTTAGAGGATCTGGATGTGGGAGTGGCGTGGTCAACAATCTCAAATCTTCTTGCATGGATGTATGATTTTAAGTAAAGTAGTATTTTGATTGAAATTAAAAATTTGAACCGTTGATTATGTATATTTGGTATTGTATAGGCTATTTTGTGGTATTGTATAGGTTATTTTGTTGTGAATGAGTGATTGAATATGTTTTGGTTGAGATTATAAATGTTAGTATGGTTGTATGAATAAATTGATGTGAATTATAATATAATTGAAATGTAAAAATTGTTGTGAGAACATGTTTAAACCAGGTTTTATGTAGCACTCAGGTGAGATACCTCTTGCTTGGCGAAATAATTCTCGCTCATGAGAGAGAATACAATGAAAATATGGTGAGTTCTCATATCCGTTTTCACTCAAGCGAGAAGGAATCTCGCTCAGACGAGACTCATTTTCTCCCAAGTGAGGAGGAATCTTACTCAAGCGAAAATGGGGTAAATTTTGAGGTGCTTTTGGGTTCAATCTCGCTCAAGCGAGGAGGGGCCCCCTCAACCAACTACTTCTTCATGTCTTCTTCTCCTTTCAAAGAACTTGAATCTCCTCCTCATTCTTTCGCTTCATCTCCGCCATCTCCCTCTGTAGAGACATTAACAATGTCATCTGCTCATCATCGAACATCTTCTCACCCGTCATGTTTCTTGTTGAAATCATTTATTCTCTTCCTTCTTCATTCTCTCAGTACCATAGTGGGCGTCAATTGTTCTAGTAAGAAATAAGATTAAGAGAACTTCTATCTGCTACCTTAGGTCAGTCAAATCACTTCTCTTCTCTTCACTGTTTTACTCCACTTTCCTCTGGTCTCTCTCCTTCAGTCCAGTCAAACTCTCCTCTTTTTTATAGGCTCTTGATCGGGAGGACACCTGCAAAAGGTATTTCGACACTCAAGTAAATATTCAATATTTGGAGCTCAGTGCAATTAATGTGCAATAATTGTTGGAGATCCCACATCGACTAGAGATTAGAGCCTTTCATTGTATATAAGTGGGTGCAAACCTCAACCCTATGAGCCGGTTTTATGGGGTTGAGTTAGGCTTAAAGTCCACTTTGTAACATGGTATCAGAGCCATTTCAAGCCTATCCTAGCGAGTATTTGTGTTGGGCCTATCGTGCCACCCGCTATCGGGCCGCTATCGGACCACCCAAAATATATAGTCCCACGCACGAGTTGGCAGTCTCGGCGTGAGGGGGGTGTGTTGGAGATCCCACATCGAC
>Ga0123342_1002042_pt1 | contig 33855 bp, 14 predicted proteins | sample Turbeawhitnodule_FD_89960 | JGI IMG/M metagenome (GOLD analysis project Ga0123342, IMG submission 89960) | Root nodule microbial communities of legume samples collected from Mexico - Turtle bean Mexico white nodule | ecosystem: Host-associated > Plants > Roots > Nodule | place: Mexico: Nepantla... | reverse complement strand
TGGTTACTTAGTGGATTCCCCAGTGGTTTCTGGGAAGACTGGATGTAGCTCTTGGTTTAAGAGTGAACCAGTATAAACTGTGTGTGCAATCTCTCTCTCCCTTAAACTCTTTAATTTCAGTTTCTATATTTTAACTGGTATAAACAGTCGATTGTTTCTGCGAAACAACCGATTGTTTTTCTGGTGCTGTGTTAAATTACTTTGTGTTTTTGGCAAACTGAATTTTGAATCAAGTTTTCTCAAAGGAATTTCATTCTAGACTAAAAAGTTTGTAAAAAACCTCTTTAAACCATTCACCCCCCTCTAGTTTAAAGCCATACATTCTACACAACTTGTGTGGGAATGGGAACACTGTTTAAAAATTCAAATAAAGGCATTTTTAAATAGGGAAGACATGATGGCTCAATTTCAATAGGAGGTGAGTGGGCTTAGTTCCATTTCCTTTTTAAATTATGGGTTGACAATGAAAATTTAGAAAGTGAATTCCTAAAGAAAAGTGTAAATAGAGAAGGTTCAAAGGGAAGTTGGTAAAAGTGGACGACTTCCCCGATGTTGAAGAACAAAACAACCTGTGTATGTTAGTTGTCTATGTTGTTTCCTAACATGGATGCATGGTTTTTTTTTTGTCAAGTTTGTGTTATTTATTAGTTGAATGATTTGGTTAGTCAAATAAGGGTGGGATTGCATGTTTCATGGGAGTTCAGGATGGTAGTGGGGTGTTTTGGTGGGGGCATAATTGATTATGCATAAGGGCGTAATTGATTATGAATCCTTATATAATTGATTATGTAGTTATTGATAATCAGTTATATGAGGAGGCATAGTCGATTATTGTTCTCGTCAGTTGACTCTGGTGATGAGCTCTAGCTCCGCTCTGTCTATTCTAAAATCTGTTCTACTTCTTGTTGCATTGGAACGTGGCTCTGTTGAAATAGGGGCCTACCTGTTGATCACACTCCGATGACCAAGTCAGTAAGAGCTTACTAAAATTAAAGAGTGTATTCAGTATCAGTCTCAGAAACAGCGTACCTTTACATGGGGTCTCAAGCCCGGTTTTATAATTATCTCTTGTAACAACTTTCTATCATGAGAATCTAATCTCAACCGAAAACATTTGTAACAGAAACATACTCTGCTTATGAGCACCTTCTCTCAAGGTGCTACAACAAAAAAGAATTGTATCTCTAATGAGAGCATAAAATAACAACAGAACAACAACCTGCCAACAAGGCACCACCTTAGGTGCTAACAGTAGAAAAACACTCTGTTTACGTGGGCACCCTTACTCATGGTGCAATATCATCTTTCACTATGCATGCAACTTAACCCCTACGTGCCCTAAATCACACACACTTAGGTTAAAATATATTTAAGTGACTTAACCACTACGTATACTAACACACACCCTTAGGTTAAGAAATATCTTTGACTACTATCCTTATACTTGCATATAAAAAGATTATTTTAATTATGCTCCAACGGGCTTACTAACATAGTTAGGTCAAACTCATGACCCACTTTATAGGCCCAACAGTCGAGTTGACCTACCCACACCGTGAACCGAGCTCCGATTACTGAGCATTCTGTCTAGTACAATTATATTTTCATGCACAATCGATTATGTTTTTTTTTTTGTTGAAAAAATTATTTGATGCATATTTTGTGATATTTATGAAACCCTTGGAAACTTTCATCGGATGGTACATTTCCATGGGAAATGTGGTTGAATTTGTAAGCATGCATGATTAAGAAATGAAAAGAAAATGTTGTAATGCAAATACTCGAAATTAGAAAAAAGTTTAATTGATGAAGTGGGGATATGGATGAGATTATGTCTTACAATGTGTAATGAGTAAAAGGATACTAAGACAAGGACTGAAAAATAGAGAAAGAAAAATGTGTGAAAATTTAAAGGTTTGATTTTGAAGAAATGGATGAGATGTAGACAATATTTTATTTTTGTATTAAAAATTAAAATGGTGTGAAAACGTTTGCAATGTATATTATTATAATTAATCCGAGAAATATAACTATTATTATTCTAATTAACATATATTATTAAATATTATTAATATTATAAACATTATTAATTTTATAAACATTATATTTATTATTAATATTAATAATATTATTAAATATTGTTATTATTATTAATATTAATATTAATAATGTTATTATTAATATTAATATTAATAATGTTATTATTAATATTAATAAAAATATTAATATCAATATTATTATTATTACAATTATTAAAAATATTATGTATGTAATACTTTATATACGGGTACAATCTGTATGTAATTATTCTCGTTTCATGGCGCTAAAATTATATACTGATTAAATCCGTATGTAATCATTTTTTACTTACATATAGAAAAATGTGTATGTATTGTTTACTATACTAAATTAAATTCGTATATAAATATTCATATGTAATCACTTTTAGTTTACATACGGAAAAATTCGTATGTAATCACTTTTATTCTTACATACGAAAAATTCCGTATGTAATGTCTATTTACATATTTAATTAAATCCGTATATAAATATTTGTATGTAAAGTGACTATTACATACAGGAGATTGAAAACAATATCACAACTGGATCTTTATCCATATTGTGTAATGTTGCTCATACATTGAATATGTTAAGTACAAATACCACAAATTAAAACTTTAGTCTGGAAGGCCCTAAAAAGGATCAACATAGGTAAAGCTTATGCCGTATCTTGTAAATTTTGAGCAGTGTCATGATATTATTCACATGGGACCCAAGATATTCATACAACTTTGTGCATGATTAAGAGTTAGCGGTGTTGTGATAGATGGGACTAGGTACATAGTTAAGTAACAAGTTGAATTTTTTTTACATGTTTTAGGTCATAACGTTAATAATTGAATGGTATAATTTTTTTTCATATATCTGGAGAGGTTGTTAGTCTTCATTTCCACATCGTTTTGAATGTAACAATTGAATTGGAAGAAGATTTTTTAGTTGAACCTTCAAGAAGGGAAGTCCAACCTTATATCCTTAACAACAAGAGATTTTACCCATATTTCAAAAATTGATTAAGCGTCATTGATGGAACTCGTGTCCAAGTTAAGGTCCCTTGATTGGATGCTCCTCAGTTTCGAGGGAGGAAAGAATATACAACCCAAAACATCTTTATGGCATATGATTTCGACATAAAATTTACTTATGTGCTAACAGACTAGGAAGGAACGACTTCTGATTTTAGGATATTAAAAGATCCACTTACAAGGGATGATCCTTTGATTATATATGAAGGTTTATTCCATGAAGCACTTTGGTATTTAAATGCGCTAGAACTTTTTTTTTTTGTCGCTAACAACTTCATTTATTTATTTAATGTAGGGAAATTCTGTTTAGATGATGTAGGTTTCATTTTTTGAATACTATCTCGCACAATTTTTTTCATAGTCTCAACCATATCCATAACAAGATTAATGCCATTAAAAATAAGATCTAAGAATTGATGGCTAACCTGAAAACTTTTATAAAAAAAAAAAACAAGATCTAAGAACTTATAGATAATTTAGAGTAATCTTCCACTTCATTTATATTAGTTATTGTACTTTATATTTTTAATTTTTTATTTACATATTTATACTTAAACTTAATTATTTTCTCACAATTATGAATTTTAATGCACACCTATTAGAACCATTCACAAATATTTTTTTCATAAACATATACACCATTTTAGTTACCAAATTTATCCCTTTTAGTCACAATATTAGTTCAATCAAAATAATTGTGAACATTTTTCTCTGATTAAAAAGTTGAAACAAAAATAATATATATATATATATATATATATATAAATATTTATATTTATTTTAAATAAAAATATATTAGTTTTAATAAAATTAAAAACAAAAATATTTTAATCAATCAATAAATTATATAATTAAATTTTATTTATTTTCTAATCAAATCAATCATATTAAGTACAAAGTTTTCAATTACTTTTACTTATTTTTAATTTATTTTTCCTACATTTAAAAACAACTTATTATCTCTTTCTCTTTTTTTTTTTCATTTCTCAGTCCACTCAAGAAACAAAGCCACCCTATTATACATTCATCTTAAACATTGAGAGAAGGACATGCATTAAATGTTGTTCTTGGGGTTGATGCTGTTCATTTAATGTTTTGTTCTTCTCTTTTAGTCATTATGCTCTTTAATTTCACTGTTTGCGAGATATTAAGTGGTGTCTGACATAATAGATTTTATAAAAAAAATCTACATATAGAAACATTGAAAGGTGCTTACAAACTCTCATCTTTGAATGTGAAAATTCATATAGACATATTTTCCCCTTTCTAAATTCATTCCCTGCACAAAGAAAACATATCAAGAACAATAAATATTTATGGGCAATGAAGATGTACAAGGCAAATCAAGCATATAAGAAAGACAAAGACTCATTTTGATAAACACATTTCTATTTCTAATCAATAATAAATATACCTAAAAAATAAAACGGTATCCTATATTTTACTCTTGTGGTTTATTTTCTTTCTCAATTTAATCTTCCTTGCATTTCCCTTCGGTACCCTTATACCAGAGACAAAATTGGCAATCTTGTTCACATTCTTACAAATAAAATAATGGACTAAAAAGGTGTGGAGCAAGAGAAGATAACTTCTTTTTTATATATGTTTTCCTTATATGAAATAAGAAAAATGAACATTTAACATCAAATAGTTACCACCTAACAAGTCCATCTACCTTAAGTACTAATTATTATTCGTGTGACATTTTAATAATTTAATTTTTACTCTTAAAAACTCATTATAGAAGCGATGTAGTGATAACGAGTTTAAGTTTCTACAAGATACATTTAAATATGCATGATTCGATTATGCATAAAAGAAAATTCTTCACTTACAAAAGTATAGCGTCTCTTTTATGTAAGGTTTAAGAATGTCTAATAATTTAAAGTTTAAGATTTTGCTAGTCCTATCTTTCACATTTATTTTACATTCATAAAATCAAATTTTGCAAATATAATTTACTAGCTTATCTTACTAATTCCTTTTCTCTCAAATTATAATTAACTATTTATTCATTTGAATTTCTAATATTTTTATTAATATAGATAAAATACATATACTTAGACATATTATTAAAAATCACTAATCATATCTTGTCATCAGAATTATAATATTTTATTTATGCAAATAAAAATACTTCAATTATTTTAAATTTTATTATATTTTATTTCCTACATGTAAAATTAAATTAGTCTGACTTTTGTAACAAAGAAAAACTCAAATAATGATAAATTTTAAAATGAAATAAAAATAAAAGTGAATAGTATGAATAAAGATATTGAGTTGTCAACAATCGTACCTAATGCATCAATAGCATACCATTTTTATAATATTTCTTTAAATTATTAAATGAAATTTTAAAGGGAGGCGCTTAATTTAAATAGTTAAAATCTATATAAAAAAATTGTCAATGATTAAAATTACGTTTGTTCTCGTCAGTTACGTTTATTCTCGTTACTTAGACTTTCTCACTAATTAATCTGGGTGGAAAACTCTATTCCTAATCTGTCTTTTTTAGATTTTGTTGTGCATTTTCTTGTCACACTGTTAGTACAGAGGAGGTTCTACCTGTTGATCACACTTCGATAATCAAGTCGTTGAGAGTTTACGGAAATAAATAAGTATTCAGTTTCAGTCTAGTATTCAGAAACAGTGTACCTTTACTAGGGGTCTCAAACCCTTTTTTTATAGTTTACTCGTTTAACAACTTTCATTCATGAGAATCTAATCTCAAGCGAAAGCATACGTAACAGGACACCTACAAGGTGCTACAACATAAAATAATATTTTGCACATTTATTCTCAGGTGCTCTCTATTTATTAACAACATTATCTTTTCAGTTAAGAGCTTTAAGCATATGTTTATTCAGTTAACAACTACAAATATATTGACACATACACTTATCTATTAATATATACGTTTAACTAACAACCAATATATGACGAAGCTTATTATTTTATTTTTTCTCCATCAGGCTTACCAATATAACTGGGCCAAACTCATGACCCACCCTTTGGAGTGCTTTTCGAGTGCTTTGGCGACTGACCTGACAATTTTCCAGTGGGTAGGTGTGGCATCTCACCACACTCAAACCCGTCGTTTGGCATTCCCAACGTTAAAAAACTGTTTCATTTCCCTTAAACCTCTAATCCCTCTCCTCCTGTCTTCTTCCTCACACAATCTTTTACTCTTAGAAAACTCCCTGCACTCTCGAAACCTCTTCTCAAAGTTTTCCTTTTCCTTTTGCGCCATCAAGATCTTCTACGACAAAGAAAACTCTTTTCTTCACTCGCTTACCATAACGGGTACTTCCTCTTTACCATTCTCCATCATCGAGCATTCATTTATCGATTGTACTGCATGGGCTCATCATCGAGCATTCACATTATTATTCATATTGCTTGAGTTGGGAATTTCTATGATTTACTGTTTTATGCCGATGATTGTTGCTGATTGCATTGCATGGATTTAAACTGCTTGGTCTGACAATGTTTCTCATCTCGTCAGAAAGCTCAAATACGAATGTGGAACGAGCCTCACGGTGGGCGCCAAATATTCTTGCCGGTTGACTTTCTCGCCGATTGACTTTCTCGTCGATTGACTTGAGTGGAAAGCTCCGCTTCTAACCAGTCTTCTCTAGATTCTGTTATGCATCTTCTCGTTGCACTGGAACGTGGCTCTGTTGGGATAGAGGGGACTTTACCTATTGATCACACTCCGAGGATCAAATCAGTGAGAAGTTACAAAAATAAGGTAAATATTTAGTTTCAATCTAGCATTCAGAAACAACTAACCTTTACCAAGGATCTCCAAGTGCTAACAGCAGGAAAACATTCTCTTTAACATGTGCATCATTATTTCTGGGTGTTCCTCTTTTATTCTCAATAACTATTAATTAATATGTAACTAACATGTATTAATTAATATATAACTAATTCATTTTCAGAACAATATCACAACAAATAAAATATCTGTTTAATTTTTATTATTCCCTATCTTTTGCCGACCCCTTCCTTTTTAATAATGCCAAATAGGGATTTGGATACTCTCGAGTCTTAAAAGACAAATGTCACTTTTCCCGACTCTTATTGGCTACCCGAAGGTCCACGTCGCTACGCAAAGTTCTGAAATAGAATTTCTAAATCTTTCTATCAATGAGTTTAATAGTTTTTACAATTATTTAAGTGAAAAAGATTGCATAACCAAAAACGCATATATATATATATATATATAATAATTAAGTTTAATCTTTTTAATTAATATACTAATATAGATATTAAATTAATTTTTAAATAAAAATTTAGTGCTTTAACTTTGAGAAGCTTATGTATACAACTGGGTGGTCTATCTTATGATAATATGATTAGTTATTTCCTGATTTTTTTTTTAAAATTATTATCATCAATTAAATAAATGATTTTTTATATATAATTAATATATACTTTTGATTTCCTTTTTCAGTAATAAAATATTTATTAATTAATCTTGCTACAAGATAATGAACTAATACTGTTATTTTTTAGGAAATAAATGTTATTTAAATAATATTTGTATCTTTTTATATATTATTATTGATTCTTCAAAGATAACATTTGAAAATGTAAAAAATTGAATTTGTTTAAATTAATGAAAATAGAGTGAAAAGTGTAGAAAAAAATTTAATGAAAATTTGTGAGTGATGTGATGAGTGTGATTGAAATTGTATTTTTTTCAATTGATAGAACTGAAATAAAAAATTTGTCATTATATTTAAAAATTATTGAAAAATTAATTTTATTTATTTATTTATGGATTATAGTTGTTTGTAATTAAAAACTTATTTTCTATATTAGTAAGAACAAACTTTGGAAAAATAAAAATTATGTAAAATTGTCAGAATATATTTATGATTGTCAAAAAAAATTATTTGGTTAAATTAAAAAAGAAATTCCGTAAAGGAAAAAAATGTTCGTGAAAATTGGAAATCCAGTAAGTCTTTTTATGTTGAAGTGAAATTCATCGATAAAGTGCATGCAAAATAAAATATTAAACAAAGTACATTACAACCATTTATATGAAAAAAAAACCACAATTATAATAATGTCCCCAAAAATAATAGTAATGATATAGTTAGATATATATATCACTCAAAAGATTTCTGAAAGTTATGAAGTTGATGTTGTAGGTCATCAATTCTATTATGAACCTTGTCGAGATGTGTGTTAGTGTTGAGGTTCATAGTTTTGATCGGTTTCTACAATTCTTGAATTTCACTCCAAATTTGTGTATCATTTCATAATAATCAGGATTGGGGTCTGAGGCTCACTGGCATGAACATCGTCGTTGAGAATGGCTGGATCGATGTCATCTTAGTAATCTTCGTCATCCTCCTGTTGAACCCTCTCATGTTGTCACACACCATGTACCTAATGGATATTTAACTTTTTCATTGTTCTTTTCCCAAAAAAGTGGCACCATTTAAGCTCGAGGATTGTTTTGAGCGATAAATCTACTTCACACGCATTCATGATCTGTGTGATGAGCATGGCACAGGCAAGCCGCATCAATATTCGACTCCTCCGAGATGTAGTCCCTATTTTTATCATTCATATCTAGATTGAAATATTGTGTCGATATTTGTCGTCAGGCTTGTTGAGTTATCCTGACCCCATGCCCGGTAGCACGATCAACTCCCCATAATTTCTCTATCAAGTTGTAGTGCCTGATGGAAATGATGGAAAACATTTACATTGATATTCATAAATAGTGCTTATTGTATGTATGGTTAGAATGTTACCTGGATCAAGACATTCCAGACTTATCCTCAACCTTGAAACATTTAGAGGTTTCGTTCCACGCTAAACCACTAAGTCCACTAAAGAGATCGTGGACCTCACGCCATCTGTCCTTCAGACTTTTCTGTATGTTCTTGACATTGTTTTTTGTAATCCTTACCAATCAACTCTGATGTAGAGCGTCAACCCACCATAGTCAAAAATTCATGTTCGCAGTCCATTTTTTGAACTCATGGATGCCTACAGATGATCTCCGAAGTAATACCCTTCACGCGATCCATGTTAAAACCTAATAAAAATTTGAACGTTCACAATAACACAACATATAAATATTCATTATGGTTGAATGTCAACATGAAACCAATAAATTGTCCTCACTATTATTAAAAATTGATTACATAAAATTACTTGTTTGAATAATATGTCCACATTTCAATCGTTATAGTATCCCTAATGTGTCACCTGAGCCTATAGTCATTTTTACGAACTTGTGAGTGTGACACATCTAAATCTCCTTCCATCAACTCCTGATCAACTTCTTCAAGCAAAGACCAATCATTATTGACCCCGTGAAGAAAGTTATGAAGAATACAACATGCCAAAACATTATTTGTCAGTATCCAAAGAGCAGTGAGGCTCTATTCCGCTAACTATAATTGGGAATCGTTCTTTCAGGACATCAAATGTTCTTTCAATTACATTTCTAAGTGAAGAATGACAATTATTGAACAACTCGTGGTCATTCTGTGAACCTCTTCAGGAGTCCTCTTTCAAATGGTATTGAACTTCGTGATATGATGTTATAACTTGGGGTTTTAGCATAAAACTCGCCTCTCTAAGGTAGTATTTTCCTATAATCATCCAATCATAGTTATTAGTTATAAATATTGTGACCAAATCAATATTATGCACTCCAAAACACATTCGTCTCACCTTCTTGAATGATCAATGGATCCCCTCATACAAATGCATCCTTCAATATCCTAGAATCAGAGGTGTTTCCTTCCCATTCGACAAGAACGTGTGAATTTCATGTCAAAATCACAAGTTGTGAATACGTTCATAGTTGGCTAATCTTTTCTTCCCCAAAGACGAGGAACATCCTCTCGTGGGACCTTGACCTGAACATGAGTGCCATCAATGACACATAAACAATCCTAATTGGCAACAAATTGACATTCATAAATTACAATAAGTCATACAACATTACTTAATTGTTAAACTTTTGTTTCTTATATTAGTACCTTAAAGTATGGATAAAATTGATTGTTGTTTACGATATGAGGTTGCACCTCTGACCCAGATGGTTGAATTAAGAACTCTTCTTCCAACATCAAAATTGTATTCAAGACATTATGAAATGACGATACATTGTGTCCCTAGATCGGTGAAAGAAGAACAAAACACTTTGATTCTCTATGTTATGACCAATGATATGTAAAAATTTAGTGACTTGTTCTTCAACTGTTGATTGGAATGCATCATTTACAATTCCTGTTTATTCATTCACATAACTAAATAAATGCTTCCGAACCTATGTGAATAATGTCACGACATATTTCAATGTGGACTAAGTACGACATCAATTCTTGTCGACGATACTTTTTTGTGGTACGAACTCCGGTATTGAATTTCTTGTTTCTGTTAACACACACAACAAATTCAATCTATATGCAACCATTCAAACGATTATCAATGTTGCAACATCCGTGCACAATTTTATTTGTTCTTGTAGTGTGAAACTAGATTGAAGTCCACACCAACAACATCGTCATTCATGTAATTTGTGCTAGACATATCAACATCGTTGAAATACATTGACCAATGGTTATCGTTATCCATATAGGCAAATCCCTAAACACATAAAATCATATAAATTCAATTACTAAATCAAAGCAACCATAAGTTTAGGTATATGGTTGAGGGTTTTGGTTAAAATTGATGGTGATGGTGATGGTTTTCGTTATGGGTTACCATTGGGTGTTAGAGGTAATGGTTTAGATAAGAATTTATCTGTATGGTTAAGGTTTAGGGTTTGGTTTGAATGTTAGGCTTTGGGGGTTATGTTTAAGGTTTGGTTTGAGGGTTAGGTTTTGTTAATAGGCATTATGGTTAGGGTTAGGATAAGGATAAGGATAAGGGTTATTGTGTGGTTTCCAGTTAAGGGTTAGACTTATGAAATATAAATAAATAATTTATTTAATAAAACATAAATGAATTACATTACAAATAATTTTAAACATAATCTCAACCCACACAAGCAGATTGTAAACTTATTTTTTTCTTACCAAAATATATATTTTAAAAAAATAGTTTTAAATCTCTTCATCACCAAAGTCGTGAGTGCACTTAAATCATTCAAGTGATCCAAACACATACTTAAAAACACATATCTCATACAACTATTATACATGCATTGTATTTCATAAAATAAGCACTATATTCCATAAAACTTCATGACTTACTAAAGAAACACAACACACCAAGACCATAAGAGATGCAACAGCTGACCACAATGACACCAATACACGTGCACCTACAAAACAAACCAAACATATACTCAAATCTATCAAATTGTAAGCATTGTGAACTTGGAAAACAAATTCGACACAACATAGAAACGAAATAAACTTCATCATATCAAAACCAAAATCAAACAACCATATACAAGCATCCATAATTGATTACCAGTGATACAAACATCGATTAGCCATTTAAAACAAACACATAAGCAATTATTCGATGCACATAATCGATTATCTCCTAAAACCATCTTATAATCAATTATTGAAACATGCTAATCGATTACCCTTGCGAAACTAGTTCATAATCGATATTGGTTCCTTTGTAAACCTATGATAATCGATTATGCATCTAATTGGTCTCACGAAATCGGTTTCCAACTGCTCATAATCGATTACCATTCTTAGGCTTCATCAAATCTTACCTCAATACAGTAAGGAAACACATGTGTATGCATGGTGGAAGCAACACTATCACACACAATCACCAGGTTCTCCAACAAGATCACTACACTGCTCCCACAAGTGTTCAACTTACAAGCTCACAGGAACAACAACCTTAGTGCAAATACAAACTCAATACATGCACAAGCTCTACATATAAAGCAATTCAAGTTCACCTTCTTCAACCATATTTAACACTATCATAAAGGCCCACCTACACACCTCAATTACACACGAGTTAGTCAAACGAGTTAGGAATCTCCATTGTTCCTTTACTTGAATCGCCAAACAACTTTTCTGAGACGAATTTTCATTGTACTATCATGCGAGTTGCTTAAAATATAAAGGATAAGAACATAAAAGCCATCAAATCTATCTAGCTTTCTTCAGAGTTCTTCTTGCAAATGTGGAGAAGGGTTTTAGCACTTTTCGTGCATTTCCACGCTCCCATCTCAACTCCAATCACTAGATAAAAACAATACTCCTAAAAACAAATTCATCCTCATCTACAGCACACGAAACATTAATATGAGATTTTATACAAATTTTTATTTAATAAATTAAATATAATTTAAGTTTCAACATTTTAATATTATAGTAATATGTAAATATATAATGTTAATGTAGGAATTTAACGCTTTCTCTTTTATTCTTTTCAAATGAATTATGTTAAGTTTGGTAATAAATTAATACGGTATATTCAGAAAAAAAAATTAATGATTGATTATTTTTTAAATGAAATTAATTACATTTTATCTTCTAACGCAGTGTGCAAACAATTTTGCTTTTTATAATTTTAATTATTTCATTTTGATCAACAAATTTAAAAAATTTTAATTGTTCTACTACGTATTTAAAAAAGATGATAGTTATTTAGCATTCAATTTGTAATGTGTGATGATGAGATAAATCTAAAGAAAAATCTAAGTGAGGTTGATTATTTAATTTTACAAGTTAAATAATATACTATTTAATGAATTATGAATACACAATAAAATAAAACAAAATAATTACTATCTAACTAAAGAAAATTAAATAAAATAATATTGTAGCATTATCAAAATCGTTAAGATTTAGAAATCAGGTGATAAGTTAATAATAACTTTGAGCAATTAAAATTACGAAAAACTAAAATTATCCGTTTTAAATGTAAAACTCTAACCATTTTATTGAAACACTCCAGAAAATATATCTAACTATTACCGTACACGTTCTACATATTTTTATAAAAGCTTATAGTTTTCCAAAACATTCCTAATACATGATTAGGACCTATAAAAATACAAATATTTACAAATCCATAACTCAAAATAAAACTCTAAAGCCTTTAAGGCTCTCCAGCACATGTATGATCATCTGTTCGCGTATGTAGTATAGTCATCGCAGTTTAAACACAACAAGAAAGCAACCGTAAGCTAATGAAAATAAATTTCATAACATATTTAATTCATGCAAAAAAATAAAAAAAAAATCAAACTAATCATTTATAAACATTTTTTTGAATGTTGTAAAAAAATTTCAATACCAATTCCATCATTAATATAGACCGAACATGGATCTATTTGCAATCACAATCATTGGATTTCATTTCAATCTCATTGTCTTCCGGAAGACTCATTAAGTATGCCCCTACCAAAGACTAACACCTGATTCAAAGATTACCAGCGAATCCAATAGAAAATATCAGGGTAAGTTCAAACATCCAATACAGAGTGTCTACTGCAAGACCCGATGTATATGAACTCCCTCTCAGCTTCTCACCACCTGATATTTTAGTCTACATGACTTAGATCATCTGTGAAGCTAGAGGATCTCTGTTAAACATAGATTTTCCATACTTAATGCCATCAAACAACAACTCATACATTATTCCAAATGTATGACATCAATTTCATACTATTTTCATCATTCATATATAATACATATCATTCAATCACATAACATTTAAAAATTCATAACATTCAAGAACCTTTCCAACATCAAAAATAATATATAATATTTATTCATGTTCACACAACATAAAATCAAACAATTTTATCAACTAACATCTCTACAAGAGAAATTTAAACTCGGGACCACGTCCCCTCCACATTTGGATATTCTAGCCTAGGGTACTATTGAAAGTTAAAGTTGGCTTCCCTTACCTGAAATTCTTTATTGTGATGGAAATTCTACATCAAACAGGGGAACCACTCCAAAATTTAGGAACCTAGAGCAAGTTATCCAAATATTATCAAATTTTAGTATAAGTTTAATCAAGTTGAGAGAAACACTTTTCTCAATTGGCCTCACTAAGATTGATGTCTAAATCATAAAGAAAAATAGAGAATAAGGGATCGTTAGAGTAAAAATGAACTTTGTTTGAAAATTTGATCAGGTAGAAATGTACCCTGACTCTTCAGCTACAAAATGGCATGATAAAATTTTGGAATAGATGAGGTATGGAGAGAAATTGAAGAGAGAATGGAGAGGGAAAGGGAGAGAGAAAAAGGAAAAAAAGGTGGGGGAAGGGGGTTTCAAGTCCTTGTTTTTGTTTTACGGAAGGGGTTACAATTATCCCTAACAACAAAAATTTTCGTCCTCGAAAATTGGCTTACCAAGAAAAATTAAGATATGATTATCTTATCTTCTCTTTTATTCCTGAAGTGGTATCACAACATGTGAAAATTTCGTAACACTTTGACTATATTGATGTTTTTACCATGAAGTTACTTTACTTGAGAATCCTTTTTTTTTTAACTAATTTCATCTCAAAAGACAAATCTCTTATTTAACTAAATCAATACTAAAATTTGACATGTGACCAAGTATATATATTTCCTTAGTTAGGATACATAAAAATATTGAGAATGTTGGTTAAAGGAGAAAGGTAAGAAAATTTCATATGCAAGGTCTATTCCCCTAAGGAGCTTACAAGGTCCCATGAACTTTGTAGTCAACCTCTTAGATATGATTGTTCTCCCTACATCAGGGAATGGCGTAACTCTCAAAAAATCATGTTTACCCATAGAGAAACCTAAAGATCTTCTTCCTTTATCTGTATCATTATTCAGCATGCTTGAAGATATCTTCAATCTTCATAGTTCTCAAAATTTGACTCACAACTGTTGATAACTGAAGTAATAAAAATACGCTAAGTTTTTTGCTTGTCTAACTTCCTCTTGGTGTGTATGAACTCCCTCTACTGCGGGTATGTTCAAACATCCAATACCGAGTGTCTACTGCATGACCCGATGTGTATGAACTCCATCTCAGTTTCTCACTACCTGATATTTTAGTCTACATGACTTAGATAATTAGTGAAGCTAGAGGATCTCTGTTAAACATGGGCTACTTAATGCCATTAAACAACAACTCATACAATATTCCAAATGTATGACATCAATTTCATACTATTTTTATCATTCATATATAATACATATCATTCAATCACATAACATTTTAAAATTCATAACATTCAAGAACCTTTCCAACATCAAAAACAATATTTAACTTTCAAACTATCAAAATATAATATTTATACATGTTCACACAACATAAAATCAAACAATTTTATCAACTAACATCCCTTCAAGAGAAATTGAAACTTGGGACCACGTCCCCTCCACATTCAGTTCTTCTAGCCTATGGTACTATTGAAAGTTAAAGTTAACTTTTCTTACCTGAAATTCCTTATTCTGATGAAAATTCTACCTCAAACAGGGGAACCACTCCAAAATTTAGGAACCTATAGCAAGTTACCCAAACATTATCAAATTTTAGTATAAACTTAATCAAGTTGAGAGAAACACTTTTCTCAACTCATCCCACTTAGATTGATGTCTAAATCATAGAGAAAAACAGAGAATAAAAGATCTTTAGAGTAAAAATGAATTTACTCTGTTAGAAAATCTAATCGGGTAGAAATGTACCCTGACTCCTCAACTAAAGTTTGACGTGATCAGATTTTGAAATAGATGAGGTATGGGAGAGAAATTGAAGAGAGAAGGGAGAAGGAGACAGAAAAAGAAAAACAAAAAAGAAAGAAGGTGGGGGAGAGGGGTTTCAGGTCCTTATGTTTTTTTTTTTTTGTACGGAGGGGTTACATATATACTACAAGAAAAATAATTAAATAGAAATAAAGTTTAGAGACAAAAATAATAAGTCACTAATTGACTAAATTAGATACTCTTTTTAAAGACTAAAAATATTATAGGTATTTAAAGTAATTTTTATTATTACTCCAAATTATAAATAAGTTTCTAATTGGTATATAATTAACTACCAAAATTTTAGCTACTAATTAGTTTAGATTCTAAAATTGATAACTAACTAGATAACAATTTTGAAATCCGTTTATACATTTTATTAATAATAAAAATTATTTTACATACCAATAATTTTTTATAAAATAATATTTAATTTAGTTAATATACTGATTAATTATTTATCTTTAAAATTATTTTTTATTTAATAATTTTCTTGTAATGGAATATATATTCCTCTACTTCCATTACTTCATATCAATATTTTTCATATTAGAATTTTATTATAAGATAACACAAATACAACAAAAACTAAAAGGTCAACTATTTATTTAATTTTATAAATGAGTAAAATTAGTACTGAAAAATTTCAAATCAAGGATAACAAGGTTATATAAGTCATCATCATATATATATATATATAATATTATTTCTAGAAAATTAGTATTGAGTTCAAATTTATTGACTATCACACGTTATAATATTTTAATTTGTTTGATAACAACTTTAATACAAATTTCTTGTGATAATCTTATATGAAAGGGTGGTCTCTATTCATTTTAATAAGCATTAATGATTTCCGCTCTCAATTTAAATCTATAAAACTTTCATTAAATTTTTTCCACATGATATCATTATGTATCTAACTTAGTGTATTAGTAGAACATCAATATCTCATCAAATCTTCAGTTTAATACTTATACTACGTATCATTAATAACTCAGCAATACGTTCATGATGGTACCCACTGAAACATACATATTTATCATACTTACTCATATAATAGCATTAATCCATCATACAATCTTAATTCAATTCACATAATCAAAATGGAAATATATCACAATATTTTCAATCAATCTTGACTCATTTGATATTTAGGAAATTTCATTGATTTTTTTTTTTATGATAGAGCCAATTTAATTGATTAAATTGTCCATTACTTTCGTCTTGAAATTCATTGAGAAAAATTTCATCCAATGCATGGATATATAAAATTTGTCAGGCGAATTTCAAACAGCTAGATGAATATAATAAACTAATCATTTACTCTCCTGATGAAATTCACTAAGTGAATTTTCGTCTATTGATCATATTATGTACAACTAGAGAATTATACATAATCACTAAACATGTACACAAATTCAAAATTTACCAATTATATCTTTCATATAAAGTTTAAAACTCAATTTAAATATATTTTCTACTCTAATTAATATATATATATATATATATATATATATATAAACTCAAGTGGCTACCAACACTAAGAAAAATCAAAATAACACTATTTTTTAACTTTATTCACTTTCAAAACTTCAATACAAGTTCTGAACTCTTTAAATTTAATACTAATATTTCAAAATATCAAGCACACAATAATATATCATAATAAATTCAAACTAAAATTCCCTATTTTAAACCCAAATCAATTCCACGTAGGTATTTTCACTTTTCATCCAAACTTCATGAAATTCTCATATAAAGAATTTCAAAGTTGCTACACCACATTCATTACATTACACTCATAACCGATATGAACATAAGTAATTTAATTGATTCTCATTACCTAAGAATTGCTTATTTTTTTAATTGTAAAATATTCAATAATAGGTAGAAAGTTGAAATCACTCAAAAGCTCCAATAACATACAAACCATCCAAATTCCTAAAACACCAAATCAAAAGTTGAACTAGAGGAAATATTTCTATTTTTTATTAGCAATAAAAAATATATAAATAAGAAGAAAATATGTTGTTTCAACCCATATAAAAAAAATAGAAAGTAAAGAAAAAACAAAAAATATGCCAATAAATGTACAATCCCCCTACACAACCTACATTGTAAACCAAATATTTTCTCCTATTTAAAACATCACATTATATACAACCTATTTCGCAAACAAAAAATGTCAATTCAATAAAATGCATGTATTTTATAGCAGAAGCACATTTACATAATTTATCCTATGATATAGTATTACCTATGTTTCTCCTTCTCCTATTCGTCTGTCATCATCTTCCTTTCTTAAGCTGATTAGATAATTTGTTGTGTGTCCAAAGTAATTTGATTTCTTTGTGTCACTTGACATGCCCTTCCTTTTAGCTTTGATGCCTGATTAAAACGACCTGTAAAATAGAGCAAGAGAATGCCACAACACAATTTCTACATGGTACATTGTTATTCATTAGACAATTTCATTATCTCTACTCACCTAATTGAAAATTGTTTAAAGTATGTTTTATGAAATTTCCCTAGTTGTTTTATAGAGATTAATTAAATATATGTCCTTATAGATATTGTAAAATATAGGGATGATAACGAAGGACTGACCATGTGGGTCATCTCATAGTCTGATAGAAAAAAAGTAGGACAGTCTGACTACTTTAACTTGTTGACCCACTTAAACTCGTCTTGCATAACCCACAATCTGCACGGGTTAGGTACAGGCGGGACGGGCCAACCTGCATGCCTTAAAATTTCATTTCAATCCCTAAGAAACCTAAAAATCATTCTTTCTCCTACATACAACTTTTGCCTCCAAAGTCAGGACAATGTTGCATGGATTATTGAAAAAGCTAGTCAAAATAATCCAATTGATCAACAAATAATTTTTTTGATAATTAATAAAATTTCATTAAAATACATTATTATGTATATTTTTTTTTCAAAAAATATTCTATTATGCGATTTGGCTTGGAGGTTCGTGGATCAATCCTTATGCAGGCGGGTCAACCCAACCCATATTTTATGAACCAATGCTAGATGAACTAACCTACATTGTCATTCCTAATAAAATATTAATGTATTATTCCAAACTTATAATTAACTCAACTTATGTATAATAAAGTTATTGATCTTCATTACTAATTAATCAAGAAAACACTGTGAATCCACAATCAAAAGTTAGTGAGAATAAATAAGTAATATATAAGGAAAAATAATTTAGAAATAATAAAATTTATAAAATAAATTAATAAATAATTAAAATTACATATATATATATATGTATATTTAAAGCTAACTTTAAATTTTTAACATTAATTTAATTTTAAATAATGTCTAATGAACCGAAAAAATAAGTCTTACACTCACAACAATATTAGTTTTGAAGTGATTATCATCCATTACTGGTGAATTTTAGTAAATGGATTTTCTTTATCCAATTATTATATACTTTAGAGTGATATAATGATTTTTATTAATAAATTTAATGATATAATAAAATAATATTTTTAATTTAAAATAAATATCATTAATAAAAGAATATGGAACGGAAAAGTATAAAATTACCAGCCATATATCCAGCGGGATAAAACAAATCGTAGAAACCAAAAATATGTTCTGATCGCGGTATACTAAGCACAAAAATTATTCAAGAATTCCTATTTTATGTGGCTCATATTAGTCATATGAGGAAAAAATAATAATTCTTACGAAGAAAATTAGTTCAATTGAGAAATATTAATTAAATATTTTGTTACAAAACTGAATGACTAAAAATATCCTTTTCAAAATCAATATTGTAAAACGTTATTTTTATTCTTTTTATTGTAAACCTAAATTTTATCAAGAGGGTTTATTGCTGGTCCAGAATTGTTAAATAACAAATAAAAGTATACTTATTTTTATCTTTAAATTTTTTTTATTCTGGTAGTTAACTATATATTATCATCCTCATTTCCCTCAAATATATATATATATATATATATATATATTTGTTTAATTTTGTTCTAAATTTCTTTTTGCAATAGAAAATTATTTGATAGTACTATAATTAGAAAATTAATGATAAAGTCATTTTTGTTTGCAGCTATCGGTTTCGAATTTGAATTGCGAAATTTCTAATTAAACTAATATACGCTGATAATGCTAATTTGATTCTTAGTTTGTTAGTATTTTAAAAGAAGAAAAATGTAAAATAATTTTTTAAGTTAAAAATAGCTTATTCCTAAATTAAATATTAATTATAAAATAATTAAATGAAGTAGTTTTTATAATTTAAACTTATAGAAAAATTAGTTTTTTATTCTTTTTCTAAAAATACTTGTTGCAGAAGTGCATGTATTAAATATGTTAAATATTTAACGTATATTCATTCATACGTTAAATACGTATTAAATATTTTATTCATAAACATCTGTGTTGGAGATCCCTAATCTGTGACAGGAATTAAGTTTTTCATGGACGTGGCTCAATTGTCACCAAGGTTCGTGCTCCATCTTGTAAAACGTGCTTCTGGCGCTAGGGTTTACTATTCTGACAAAAGGCAAGATTTGTGTGGATGATCTCTTCTGAAAATGGAGATTAATTTCTCCCTCAAATTCAAGTCTACATAATCTATTTAGCTATTCTATTTCTTGTTATACTATAGACGTAGAGTATGTTTTGTTCATATTTTTAAAAATTTATTGCATTATCGTTGTTATAGATATAGTATTATAAATTTATAATAATTATAATTTTATTTAATTAATACATAATATAAATTTACAAATATTATTATAAATTCTATTATATATTTTTATTTACACATATTTAAAACAAAAACACTAGTTTAAAGTTTGGTAATTTTTTAATCTTGTAATAATAAAATATTTTTTATATAGATTAAACAAAAATTAAGTAACTATAAAAATAAATATTGATTTTAATTTTATTATATGTATTTTTTTTTATTGGGAAGAATTATTTGAATTAAAAAAAAGTTATTTAAAAGATAGAATAGTAAGAAATTGAATTTTTTGTTTTTTTTTTAGATTCAAATTTTCTAAATTTTTTAAAATACAATTTTCAGTTTAAAATAAAATAACTGTGAAATTTAATGTATTTTAATATTATAAAGGATAAAATTGAAAAACTAAATTTTTGTAGACGCCAATTCAAAGGTCATGTTGAATAAAAAATTTCCAAAACCGAGGTTTATTTATAATATTTATTAATTTTTCTTCAACTTAATGACGTTTCTAGTATTTGATCAACTTCATTATATTAGTCACTAATGACGCAATACACTCACTATTAATAAAAGATAAAGAAACGCAAGAAAGTGTAGAAACAATTAAAAATGGTGCAATTAGACATTAAAAACTGATTTTAACAAAAGTAATAGTTAACACTTGATACAAATTCTACAAAATGACATGGATAAAAGTAAGAAACAATTAAAATATGTAAGTTGTGAAAAGGAACAGAGATAATAAGACATATATTACATCAACCTTATGTAGTGAAGACTGTGATGTAATGCGCACAATGTTATTATAGTAAAAAGGAGGAAATTGATGGAGAAAGCGAAAGGTAAAGATAACCACCATGGTGGTGGCAAATTTACTAATACTCTCAAGTACATATAAGCTAAGCTATTTAGTAATTTAGTAGAATACAACTCCCAATTTTAAAATAAATAATATTTTAGATATCTGTATCTACCACCGTAAGGTCGGGAATATCAAAGAGCTCCGGTAACTTTGTGTATTTTCTAATAGTGAGTGTATTGCGTCAATAAGACCAATCCAAAGGTCGTTACCTAATATATATATATATATATATATATATATATATATATATATATATATATATATATATATATATAATCTGTGAAGTACAATCAATCTTATCTCATACTCTTATCTCTCGTCCAGTTAATAACTTATCATTCAAATGTTCATACTAACTTAAGAATCAGAGAGTTTTCATTTGAGTTTTCTTCCGTCAAAGATAAATTGAAAGTTCGTTTCCTAATAAATAATCAGTCTTTATCGAGACACTCCCAAAATTCATTTTCAGGAGAAACATATTCTAATAATGTTATTTCAAAAAGACTGAGGGAGACATTTTTAGTATTATGCTTTCTCTTTAGGAGAAGTGATGATACCAATAAGAAGTAGAATCTCTGGTCCAGTAAATTTAAGGAAATGGGTAAGAGAAAAATAAAAATGGAAGTGAATGTGGTGCTTGGAAGAGAGGCACAGGGGTAGGAGTGACCCACAGTGTTGGGTTCGTGTGGTTGCTTTGTCTTGTTCCATTTCGATGGTACCTTGTCAGAAGTGGCACCAGTAATTTTGGCTGGTCCACGCACCCCATTTTCACTTTAAGCTTTTTTGGTGTGCAGCCACACCACAGCACACCACATTCTTTGATCACATAATAATAATGACCCAAAAGTATTCATTCCCTCACCACTTTCTCTTCTAGTTTCCATTCTAGTTCAAACTTTACATCATTCAACAGTTCCCATCATCCAAATGCCCTCTAATTATTGTATCATGAAAGAAGTGGTATATTGGGTCTTAACTCCCGCAAAACTCACAAGAGAAGAGTTGTGTTTTCCACAGATTCGCCTTCTTTATCGTCAACTAAGTGTGGATTATATTCTCTTAGCTCCAGATACGGGTGTGCTAGTTTAGATACCCCTTCTTTTTTAACAGAATATTTGTGTAATGCATATCCTTGTCAAACTTACTTCTATAATATCACTTCCTTTATACTTCACTCAATTGGTTTCTAAACACACACCACTAACTCAGATGTATAATTTGTGTTTATTCATAGCTACTTAGGTATACGTATACCCTTATTAAAAGGTTTTATTTGTTTACTTAATTATAATTTAAATGAAGTACCTTCGTTTTTCTGTTTGTTATTTTCTCTACTTTCTCTTTCTTTTGAAGATCCATGTAACATTTTTTTATTACACTCAACAACCAACCAAAGAATTAAATAGTTTTTACACATAAGATGAAAGAGTTACAACAGTAATAAGTATGGAGTTTTCTTATTATAAAAAAGATTAAACAACTATTAAAAATACAGAATATGATATGTATATACACGTTAAGTAAAGTGTTAGAAACAAAGTTTTAAAGTTTAAGAAAATTACTTAAAGTATATATCAAAATATAATGGTTGAACAAATAGAAATAAAAACATTTAGCTTAATATGAAATCTCTCATAAATATTTTTAAATGCTAAATATTACAACATGAAAACAGAAAGAATAGTTTTGTTTGATATTAGTTTACATTAGAGACATTGGGGTTTTATTGTGAAATCATCTTCAAGTCAACAAATCCTATAATTAGCTTTAATTGTGTGTTTAACTAAGTATAAAACATAATTTTATGTGTATCCTGTAATGTAAGACACAAAGTATCCAATCTAGTCTAAGAGACACAATTTGTATGGTTGGACAAATGGAATTGTTTTGCCCTATAGAAACAAATTTTGTGCACATGCATCATCTAATAAGTATTTGCTTGAATAGATGCATACAAATATACTTAGTCAAATAAGTTTTTTCTTGAATAAATGATAAATATACTTTGTTTGACATACACAAGCCCAAAACACTTTATAGTACATTTGAAACTTTAACAAATACTTATTTTATACTTTTAGAAAACGTAATTTTCTTCATTGTTTCAAGAAGATCTCGCAACACCATCTCTTGAAGAACGTGTTGAAAGCTACTTCTTGCAAACAACTTGTCTAGAAAATGCAAGATGGCAACACTGTGAAGTTAGCCAGCTGTGTCAAGTCTTGCGCTTTACTCAAAAGGAAAAGACAAACCACTCGTCTTGGCCTATGAAACTATGTTATTCTCCAGAGATGTTGTCAAAGAAGCCACATTATTCAATGCTACGTAAAGTTCCTTTATTGCGTCTTGAAGCCTTAAAGCATGCTCAAATGCAAGAAGAAACAGTAGTAGAAGATGACTTTCACAACGGATACAAAATATGTATAATGATTCATTGCTTCTCAATCTTTATACATAAAGATCTTTTGAAGAAGGAAGACTAACAAAGACGACAAAAATCTTGCTACAAGAACGTGCATAAGATCTAAAGCTTCCAAGCTTTGTATTTATGAGAAAGAACACATATCATGTTCATTAGCAATCTAGAAGGGTTATAACCTTTGTATACATCATAAGGTGACACCCCCTTTTTCTAGTGAGCAAACTTGTGACCTTTTAGTTCACATTCTTTATAAACTTTTTTGTCTTAGTCAGGAGTGATTATATTCCAAAGAATACTTAGTCTTTACTAGGAATGATCGTGTTTCAAATTATACTCGGTATTAGCTAGGAGTGATTGCATTCCAAATAATATCAAATCTTAGTCATGAGTGAATGCGTTCCAACGAATACTCAATATTAGCTAGGAGTGTTGTGTTCCAAAGAATACACATGCTAGGCATAAGTTTCGAAAAATACTCGTGCTATCCATGAGTGATTGAGTTCCAAATAATACTTTATATTTAGCCAAGAGTGGCTACATTCTAAATATGCTCCATGTTTAGTCAGGAGTCACTATTGTCTAAATAATATTTAGTTTTAGCTAGGAGTGGTTATGGTCCAAATAATACTTTATTTTATCTAGGTTGAGGTCTAAATAATACTCATTTGTATCTTGCAACAGTAGTCTTCCTAATGAAACTAAACATGTTGATTGATAACCATACATAATCTTCTTTAACTGACGAACTAGTATAAAAACATAGTGTAAATCTCTTTTATCTATTATTCTTTAGATTTTATGTTATTTAATTGTAAGTAATCTTAGAAGGAGGTATTTGCAAAAATAAACTTTTGGAGCATTTTAGATAGTCTGTTTGTCAAACTATGAGTTGCATTTGATGTTTCTTATTAGATACAATCTCTTAAGAAAATTTTTTGGTAGTTCATATGTGATGCATTCACTTCGTATGCTAACATTCACTAGATGAAAAGATTTCAAAAGTTAAAAAAGTAACACAATTCAACCCCACTTCTTGTGTTTTGACTTATTTTTCATAGTTGGTATCAGAGCTTATCCTTTAAAAGGTTGAGCGCGATTATAGGAAAGATCCACAAGGCTGAGATGGAAGGGTTGTTCATTACCAAAGGAGGAATCTCTCACAAGGCCACTAGCATTTCATGACAACTACCCCTACATGATGAAGATGTACATCAAGTCCAGGCATAAGGAGGTATACATTAGCAAAATATAACCATGATTTTTTTTAAAAGAGTATTTTACCTTTGATGTAGTTTACGAACTATAGTTATATATTTGCTAAAACACCCCTAAATAATAAGTAGATATGTTAGTAAATCTCATATATATATATATATATATATTTATATATACATATAGCTACTACCTACCTATCTTTTACAAAGAGTACGTTAGCAACCTACACCTTAGGTTTATTTGAAGAAAATCATGTCTACAACTTGCTAACCTACTTCTAAAAAATAAGTTGGTGTACATTAACAAATTTCAATTTATAACATTTATCTTCATTGATACTTGAATATAACCACTTTAACTAGCAATTGTTTCTGATCATGTGTCTTGTCATGCTAAGTTGTGTAAATGTTTGTGAGAGACCATTTGTGGGAAATAAGAATTTTGATATTCTTTTGTTGAATCTTGAGTAGATTGGAGAGACTAAATGTTTATTTTGCTTCTAATGTTTTAGGGGTTAGAGCATATGTTTAATGGTCCTAGAAGTAATACTAGGCACAAGAGAATGAGAGAGATTGATAAGAATGTTTTTGTGACTAAATGTAAGGCAAGATTTTCTTCTCAAGAAGCTGGACCAAAGGTGTCAAGTTTTTCTCTTTGTGGCATGAAAACGTGAAGAATTATGCTTGGCATCAATTTAAAGTGGTCATGGTTAATGATAAACTAGAGGTATGCACCACCTTGACATGCTTTTTGTTCATAATGAAGTTCTGCCTCAATTGGTTAAATGATCTAGTTACTCATAATTTTCTATCCACACATTGAAGAAATTTTTTTATATGCTTTAATTGCTAGTAATTAATTAATTAAATAATTGTTTTAATTTTGGACTGGGCTTGGGATATGTTAGAAAGTCCAGGATAATATGTTATAGAAATACTCTTTTGACTCTTGGTCTTTCTTGTATCGTTAGTACTTCTACAACAGAGTAGTATAATATTGAAAACATAACGAGGTTGTGTTTGGGCATAATAATATAAATGACAATGATGTCAAATTACGAAGCCTCAAGCAGGATTGAGGAAATGAGATATATTTAGCCGTGTTAATTAACAACTTTAACAGAAATAAACGAATACAATGCAAGCAATGGGTATACTATTGTTGAAAGAAGTTGTCACTTATATTATGGATCGTATAAAGTCAAATAAGACCAAGCAAGGATAGCCAAAAGGTTAGTTCAAATGGAAAGTGGGCTCGCAATCAAATGCAAACATTGCTTGCATATATTGTTTCCAGAAAAGATGTTCTGGATTTCGTTGGAATGGTGGCTAATTTGGTGCATGCATCCATCAATGAGGTATTAGTATACTTAAAATCTTTATTGGAGTCTTCTTTCATTTTATAATTATAAACATTGAAAATTCTTAACTTCAAATTATTTATTATTTATTTCAGGCACCAGATGTTAGAAGTGTTGCCCTATCACCTAATCAAGTAATAAAATCAAGTGCTCGAAGCAAAACTGATTAAGAAAGATGAGAAAAAAAAATTGAAAAAAAATTGATTAGGGATATGGAATGAACATGTTGAAATAGTTGTAATAGTCTTAATGTTATGATATTTAAAAATATTGTGTATTTTTTTTTTTACTTTTGAACAATTATGTATAAACTTTGTTCTAATTTTCAAATGCAATGAATGAATGTTAATAACTTTCTATAGTACTTACTTTTATTATTATTTAATTTTTTATTATGAAAAAATATTTAATTAAATGGTATTATAATTAAATATGTTTAGATGTTTAATTATGCAAACGAGATAATAAAAAGTAGTGGCTAAATTCCATTTATTTAGAATTAAAATTACGTTAGTTGAAACTAAAGTATTATTTTTACAATTTTATTATAATACTGACAGTTAAAAATGTCACAATATACCCTATATAATGGCGCTGAAAATCCTTTTCAATGAATTAAATTGCGACAGCTATGACTAACACTATTTACATATAAAAACGGTCACTTTAAACAAAGTGTTAAAGTGACCACTACAAGAAAAAAAGTTTTAACGGGGGTTATTTAGCGGAGGTTGATATAACCCTAAGAATTGATTTAATTAATAGAGAGTTTTTTAACCTTCATTAAGTTTCAAAGGTTATTAAAAAACCCCAGCAAAATAACGGAGGTTTTTTTAACATTCGTTAAATTCCAAATGTTTATTTTAAAACCTTAGCAAAATAGCAAAGGTCTTTTTAACCTTCGTTAAATTCTAAAGGTTTATTCTAAAAACTTAGAAAAATAACGGAGGTTTTTTTAACCTTCATTAAATTCCAAAGGTTTTTTTTCTAAAACTCCAGCAAAATAACAAAGGTTTTTTTAACCTCCGTTAAATTCCAAAAATTTATTGTAAAACCTCAATAAAACACTCTAGATTTTCAAACTTCAATAAATAAATATAACTAAATCTATTTATAATTAAATAATTCAAAACTACATAGTTTTAATACAATTGATATACTAAATTCTCTAAATTTTTGAAAGTGTATCTTTACATTACAAATAAGTTTTCTAAAGTTTCAAAAATTTATTTTAAAAACTCAGCAAAATAACCTTGGATAATAATTATATCAACAACTAATCTTGGATAATAAGTATTTCAACATTATTTGCATATTTTTTATAATTGATGGTAGTTGGTTTATATAATTCCTAGTTTTTTTTTTGTTACGAGCTTATACTGTAAAAACTTGACTTATTTTGTTTTAGCTTTTGATGTACGTATATTTTATGTGCAATTTTAGTTTTTGTTATAATTGTTAATATTTCATTCTCATAATTTTGAAAGGATTTTATTTCAAAATGCATCTAATAATTAATTCATTGTGAAAGTGAGAAATGATAAAGTTAATTTCTCCTTGCAATATGTTCTTGCAATCTCTAAAGAACACACATGGCTTTGAAGCCCACATCTGATAGATAATGCAATTAATTAGGATATATAAAATAGTGATAAACACCAGTTATTGTCAAGTTAGGTAATAGTAGTGGCTTGTGACCCAAGTTGGGGCAGTAAGGTGATGGAAGAATCAATATTGAAATAAAAAGAAGATAATGCCTTATTTAAAGCTTCCAAGCGTTGTAGTTGCAAGAAAGAACACTAATCTTGCTCATTAGTAATCTAGAAGAGTGTTAACATTTGTATACTTCATAAGACACTACCCGTTTTTCTAGTGAGAAAACCTACTATCTTTTATTTCACATTCTTGTAAACCTTTTGGTCATAGTCAAGAATTATTGTGTTTCAAAGAATACTTAGTCTTAGCTAGGAATGATTGTGTTTCAAATAATAATTGGTCTTAGTCAGAAGTGGTTGTGTTCCAAATAATACTTCATCTTAGCTAAGAGTGGTTGTGTTTCAAAGTATACTCAGTCTTAGCCAAAAGTAGTTTCTTTTCAAAGAATACTCATGTTAGTCAGAGTTGTTGTGTTCCAAAGAATACTCGTGTTAGCCAAGGGTGATTGAGTTCCAAATAATACTCCATGTGAAGCCAGGAGTGACTATGTTCCAATATGTGTTTAGCTAGGAGCGATTGTGTTTCAAATAATACTCTATGTTTAGCCAGGAGTGTTTGTTTTCCAAATAATACTTAATTTTAGCCAATAGTGATTGCGGTTCAAATAATATTAAGTTTTAGCTAGAAATATCTAAGGTCTAAATAATACTCATTTGTATCTTGCATTAGTAATCTACCAAGTGAAACTCAATCTATTAATTTAGAATTGGATGTTGTCTTCGTTAACAAAATACCAGTGTAACAGTGTAAATTTTTTTGTCCTTTAACTCTTTAGATTGTATGTTATTTAATTGTAACTAATCTCTTAAAAATATTTGAAAATGTTTGACGTTTATTATCAGACACAATCTCTTAAAAAAACTTTTGACAGTTCATCTTTCAACTATTCACTCAGACGGTTAACATTTATGAAACAAAAATATTTAAAAAGTTAAAAAAATATAATTCAATCCCTGTTGAGTTGTTTTTCTCAATTAGTAAAGTAAATATAATTTAAATGAACATTTAGTGCACACTTAATTTATTTTATTTTATTTTGAAAATAAATACTTAATTTTACTACCTTCATAATGAGAAATTTAAGAAGCAAACATTTCTAAAAACAACTCTATCAAACTCATGTTAATTTATCAGAAATTATTTTACTGCACTTTTGTTGGCCCTTTTATGATATAATTTATTTAAAAATGAGAAATCTGACTGAAATTTATTTTCTTCAATAACCTGAACCAAAAATGCATTTAATTTTTGGATATCTATTACTTCTTAATAGAGAGACAGAGAGAGAGAGAGAGGAATCAAACATAATGGAAGATATGCAATAATGTGGTAATTACTTTTATTGTGGAGTACAAATATTTTTAACTTTCATTTCTTGTAAGATATGGTTCAATACAAAAGGAAATTCACCTTATCTTGTGTTTTCGGCTTCTTAAGTTTATCCATGCAATATAGGTTATATAGGCTTGAAGGAATGTCGTGTTAAAGCACGTCCACCTTTTTAGATAATGACTAGGACACTATGTGAACCCTAAACGCAATTTTCTTTTCTAGACAACACTATGTTGAAATTCAAGTGGCCTAGGGGTACAGCCTTTTGAGGTAAATTCATCTTCAAGATAATATAAAAGAATAGGTACACACTTGAAAGTTTTATATACTTAATTTTATGTCAAATAAAATAATAATAATTTGAATTGAAACAATTCGTTAATAATTTTATTATAACAATATAATAAATAATTAACGAGTCAAATGAAGCTATATTATTTGGATATATATATTTAAATATAAAGTTATCCATATATTATTACTCATGTCAAATATATTACATTCTTATTTCAATTTTTTATTTTCTCTTTTAATTTTTCTATAAATAATATTTAATTTTATTATTTTTCTATATTTTTTAAGTTCATTAATCAGGTTTGATATTATTGTTTAAAGAACTAAAAATATTGTGGTTATATTCACTTCAAGAAAAAAGTGATTTTAATGGGATTTATTTTTACATTATTCAGAGTTAAAACCTCTATTAAGTCATTTACTCATAGTTGCAGTTTCCCTCGTTAAACCATTCTTGGGGAATGTGTTCCCTGGGGGGTTTTAAACCTCAGAAAAAGTCTTTGAGAATCCTTATTAAAATACCTTAAAAGCTTTCATAAAATACCATGAGTTTCAAAACCTCCGTAAAATATCATGAGTTTCAAAACCTCTAAATACCATGAGTTTCAAAACCTCCGTAAAATTTCATGAGTTTCAAAATTTCCCTAACAACAGTCCTAACAAGGAATCACAATTCAACCACACTTATGTCTATTATATCTAAGGAGAAGAAACACTAAATAATACACTATTTTTTTCGTACTCCAGTATTGTTTATTCCATCACTTTACTGCCCCTACTTTGGCCCAGCTCGACAACAACTAGTGTTTATCACTCCTTTATATATCCTAAATAATTGGATTATGTGTCATATGTGGGCTTTAAAGCCATGTGTGTTCTTGGCTAAAGATTGAAAAAACATTGCAAGGAGAAATTAACTTTATTACTTCTCACTTTCACAGTGAATTAGTTATTAGATGTATTTTAAAATAAAGGCCTTAATTTAAAATATTTTAAAATTATGAGAATTATATTAACAATTATAACTAAAACCAAAATTGCACATAAAATATACATATATCAAGAGCTAAAACAATACAAGTAAGATTTTTTGAAGTGTGAGTTCGTAGAAAAAAAACTAGAAATTATATAAACCAACTACCATCAATCATAAAAGATATGCAAATATTGTTGAAATTTTTATTATCTTAGATTAGTGGTTGAAATACTTATTATCTAATGTTATTTTGCTGAGTTTTTAAAATAAATTTTTGAAACTTTAGAAAACTTATTTGTAATGTAAAGTTACACTTTCAAAATTTTAGATAATTTAGTTATAAAATATATTAAAACTATGAAGTTTTTAATTATTTATTTATAAATAGATTTAGTTATATTTATTTATTGGAGTTTGAAAAATATGGAGTGTTTTATTGAGGTTCTACAATAAACCTTTGAAATTTAACGAAGGTTAAAAAAACCTCCGTTATTTTGCTGATGTTTTAAAATAAACCTTTGGAATTTAATGAAGGTTAAAAAACCTCCTTTATTTTGATGGAGTTTTAAAATATAAACTTTTGGAATTTAACGAAGGTTAAAAAAAATTCTATTATTTTGTCGAGGTTTTAAAATAAACCTTTGAAATTTAACGAAGGTTAAAAAAACCTTCGCTATTTTGCTGAGGTTTTAGAATAACTTTTGGAACTTAACGAAGATTAAAAAACTTCCGTTAATTAAATCAATTCTCAAGGTTATATTAACCTCCGCTAAATAACCTCCGTTAAAACCCTTTCTTCTTGTAGTGATTATATGAGGCAATAGAAAAAGATGAGGTATATCTACTATAAAGAGTTCCATTGAAAGTTTTTTGGTATTAATACTTGTACTAGTAAAGTTCTTCGTCCTCTTCCTGTTAGATGGGAGTTTCCTTCACTAGGCTGGGTTAAAATTAACACTGATGGGGCTGCTAGGGGTTATCCAGGTCTTGCCACTTGTGGAGGTATTTTTCGTGGGAGTATGGAGGAGTTTATTGGAGCTTTCTTTACGTTTCTTGATGTTCAAACTGCTTTGGTTGTTGAATTTTATGGAGTTATATATGCTTTGGAGGAAACTCAAAAGTTGGGACTTACTAATGTCTGGCTAGAATGTGACTCTGCCTTGGTTTGTGCTGCGTTTACTGCTAGGACAAATGTTCCTTGGATGCTTCATAATCGATGAAATACTTGCCTTGATTACTGTGGAAAAATCAGGTTTAGGGTTACTCATATTTTTCGTGAAGGGAATGCATGTGCTGATAAGTTGACAATTTAGGATTTATTCATAGAGAATCCTTTCATTGGTATAATAGGCTTCCATCTAATATGTTCTTAGAATTCTTTATTAATAGGTAAAGTCTACCTATGTATCGTTTTCGTTAACATATGGGTTTTGGTCTAGTCCCGCCATATTTTTGTATTTTTTTTTTAATAATACTTTTTTCATGTGATGACAAATGATTGTTGTTACTTGAGGTGTGAGCCTAGCTAAGAAGTAGCATAGTAATGCCTAACATGAAAGCTTTTTATAAAAAAAAAATACAAAATGCATCCTTAATATTTGTTTGAAAGGAGTTTTTTTTAAAAGATAATTTATTTTTACAGTAAAAAAATTCAAAAGAAATTGAAATTTCATAATTTTATTAATGATTTGATTTATTTAAAAGTAAAAAATTAACTTAAAAGAATAAAAAATTTAAAATTCATCATAATCTCAAATTTAGTTCTTTTATTTTTTATTTTCTCTTCAACTCAATTTTAATCAAAGTCTAAAATAAGACATTATTAGCTTGACTAGAATTTGGATGTTATATCTACACATTTTTTTACAAATGTTGGTAAAGGTCTTTTTTCAAAGTAAAGTAGATCATATTTATTTTTTTAGTCGACATCATTGAAGTTATTATATTGTTGAATAAGTTAGAGTTATTTTCCAACCAACTTTGCTTGATCTCAAACTTTTTTTTTCAATTTAGATTACTTGAGGTTTTTTTTTCAATCAACATCAATTATAATTATTTTTTAGATAATATATAGGTTGAAGTTATTTCTCAATCAGCATTAATTAGTTAGAGTTTTCTTAGCTAACATTGAGAGAACTATTTTTTTTACGTAGTTGAAGTTTTTAATTGATGTAAGGAGTATTACTTTTCAATTTAAATGTGTTATAAATCATTATTGTTTCTCATTCTATATTAATTGGAGTTTTCTCAACCTCTTAACTAAATTGTTCACTACAAGAAAACAGCCATTTTGCGTGGGTCAAAAACGGACTCAAAAGTGAAAAAACGGACGCTTATGCGTCGGAGTATCGTTCGTTCCGCATGGAAGCAAATACAAATTAGCGTGGGCCAGAAAGTTGGACGCATCTGGCCCACGCAAAACGGACGCAACATGCAGAATCTGGGTGAACGCGAAAACAGACGCACATGCGGCGGCTTTTGCGTGGGCCTATCCGACGCATAATTATCAGATTTTGCGAATTTTTCCGTATGTAATTTACAAAAATTTATTTTTAATTTTCTCATTATTACTAATTATTATTTATACCTATTTATATTTTTTATTAATGTTGGAAACATTCTGCACTGGATAGGATTCGACACTCGAAACATTATTATTAATATTATTATTAAAATTATTATTAATATTATTATTAACATTACTATTAAAATTATTATTAATATTATTATTAACATTATAATTAATATTATAATTAACATTATTATTAATAATATTATTAACATTATTATAAATATTATTATAAATATTATTTTACATATTGTTAATATTATTAATATTATTAGTATTAATATTATTAGTATTAATATTATATTCATATTATTAATATTATATTCATATTATTAATATTATATTCATATTATTAATATTATATTCGTATTATTAAAATTAATATTGTTAATATTATTAATATTGTTAATATTAATAATATTGTTAATATTATTAATAATAATAATATTGTTAATATTATTAATAATAATAAGTATAATTAAAATCATAATAATACTAAAGAATTTGCTTGGTGTAGTGGTTAAATCTAACTTATAATCCAAAATCTAATAATCAACTATATTCCATGATTCTAAGTTAATT
>Ga0123342_1002041_pt1 | contig 33864 bp, 8 predicted proteins | sample Turbeawhitnodule_FD_89960 | JGI IMG/M metagenome (GOLD analysis project Ga0123342, IMG submission 89960) | Root nodule microbial communities of legume samples collected from Mexico - Turtle bean Mexico white nodule | ecosystem: Host-associated > Plants > Roots > Nodule | place: Mexico: Nepantla... | reverse complement strand
TTATACTAAATATTTAATTTATTTAATTAAAAAAATCCCTAAAAACAATCCATCACTTAAAATAATTTTATTCTAACTTAAATTATTCATTAGAAACTGAAAATATAATTAATATATTTTCACATAATTTATTAATAAAAACTACACTTTATTATAAATATTAGTTATTAAATAAATTTAACTAACACAAATATTTAATAAAGCAAAATAATAATAATTAATTATTAAACTATATCGGATTATACTATTAATACGTTTTTATTCTTATTTTTTTATTATAATTTTTTATGGAATCTTTTTCTATGGTTAATTAAGTTATATTTTTGTTATTGTTGTATTTTTTAGATTGTTTTATTGTGAGGTTTTTTAATATTAAAAAATAGTAATTTTTTTTATTTATATAAGATGTGATTTATTTTTTAATTTTATAGTATATGTTTAATATTTAAAGAAATTATTTGAAATTCTGTTTTTTTTTATGTTTATATTAATATATTTCTATATATAGCTATTATGTTTATGAGTTATAATTTATTTTAATAATTTTTTATGAATTTTTTTTATTGTTAATTACGTTATATTTTTGTTCTTGTGGTATTTTTTATTTTTTATTTCTAGAGGGTTTTTAATATTAAAAAATAATATCTTTTTATTTATATAAGATTTGATTTATTTTTCAATTTTATTACTTGAAGATCTGTTTTTATTTAATTTTTTGAATACATATTTTTTTTCTAATTATAGTTTTTATATTATACATATTTACATTTAACATATATTTTTTTAATTATAAATTTTAAATCTACAAAATGTGCAAAAGTTTTTTATTTTTAAACAAAAACAACTCATTTTATTATTAATTTTTTAATATGCAAGGGTTAATCTGTAAAGTAACATTTCACACCTTTGAAAAAATTAAAATTTTCTCGTAACCATCATATCACTCACAAATTCCCATAAATTTTCCTCACACACCCACCCTAACATACCCCAATCCAAACATCTTCACTTTCTTCACACTTTCCTCACACATCCACCCTCTCAAATTCTCACACATTCCCTCCCTAATCCAAATAGAGCCTCAGCGAATATTTCACAAGGAAGGTAATTTTTTACATGTATCCAATTAGTATTTATGTTGGAACCACTTATCACAATCAAAATTTTATCATCTAAGTAATTTGGAAGATCTAGTGAAACTTTAATATGTACTTTTATTAATGACTTAAATGCTCAATGGTGTTTAAAAACTGTTTTTTTTTGTAAAATTATGTTTTAAAAATATTAATTTAAAATCATATTAATATTATTATATATCTATTATAAAATATTTCTGTGTTACTTTTCCCTCTTTTGTATTATTTGGTTTCCTCCCTGGTTCCAAACAAATCGGTCCAAACAAAAGATTGGTGAGCATGTTATGTTACTTTACTTCTCGTTAAAAATATTATTTGGGAGCTTTCACATCACCAACTTTTTTTCTCTGTCTATGTCTGTCATGTGGGTCTGCAGGTCCAACTCCTAAGTACTAAGTTGCAAAATAACCAGTGGCTGTGGTTTTAGATACTCTCTGTTAACATACAAATTTACCACAGTAAGAGAATAATTTCCATAAGATATTTATCACTCACGTCAATTTCTTCCGTACACATACAAACCAAAAACTTTCAATCTTTTAAATTACAAAATAGCATACAAATTGTTGAAAGGGAATATTCAGTCTCACAAATTGTAAGAACAATAATATTGTTTGAAAAGATGGCAATGGCACATGATCTTTAGTATTCCTAAAGAAGATTAAGAAAGTTGGGTATGTAGAGATTAGAAGAGGTTTGGAAGAAAGAGTTGTGATAGATGAGTTGGTGTTAGGATGGAATATTGGAAATGGTAATGGTGTAAAATGAGAAAAGAATGAAAAAAAAATGAAATGGATGAAGCATGAAATGAGAAGATGCTGCTCCCGTGACCACATGGTGGAATAAGGTACACAAGTAAAAGGGTCCCATTGTAAAATTATTCAAGGTCATTAAAAAGGTGGGGTTTTGCTTCCAAAACCATGCTACACACACAAACACACTAATACACCTCAATCCTTCCTTCCTTCTTACTCCTCATTCATCCTCACATTCAAATCCAATACCAAAATATCCAACCTTTCTCTTTCTCTTATCCTCTTGTTCTTCCTTCAATTAGGAAGAGAGTGAAAAAAATGAAAAAAAATTCAATTTATATAAATTCTTTTTTTAATAATATATTATTGTAAATCTTACATCAACTAAAAATAAAAATATTTCATAATATATAAAAGATGTAATTTTATAAAATTTAATTAAATTTAAAGTCTACTTCTTAATATATCTCATCAAATAAAATATATTAATTCATCCATTTTGGACATACTTAATTATTTTCTAAATAACGCATAAATTACTATGATAAAAAAAAATTTATTTAATGTTAAACTATATATAATTTAAATCATATAATTTATTTTTTAAAATTCATATATTTTATAAGAGTGTAAAACTGACTGCTAGATAGATAAATGTTTTTTAAGGTTATAATAAATGTGCAATTTAGAACTAGGTAATTGATCTTATTTCATAAAAAATATATGTATTTTATTACATATGTTAAAAATTTCAATATCTTTTACCCCTTTCATATTTATTATTGTATTTTATTTTTTTTTAAAAACTTCTTTTTTCATAGATATTCAGATTGGCTATATCATTGTTAAACTTTTTTCTATTTGAGGGTAAAAGTAATTGATATTTTTAAAGTTAAAGATACGGATGTCTATATGATGTAGGAATATGATTACTCCATGAGTCATTCAAAGCAAATAAAATTAATTTAGATTTATTATATATTCATTTATTTTTTATTTTAAATTTCAAATTGTTGGAGATCTCACATCGACTAGAGATTAGAATATTTCATTATGTATAAGTGGGTGTAAACCTCACCTCATGAGTCGGTTTTATGGGGTTGAGTTAGGCTTAAAATTCACTTTCTAATATGGTATCAGAGTCATTTCGAGTCTATCCTAGCGAGTGTTTGTTGGGCTTATCAGGCCACCCGCTATCGGACTGTTATCAGACCACCCATAATATGTTATCTCACTCACGGACATTTCATTGTATATAAGTGGATGCAAACCTCACCTCATGAACCAGTTTTATGGGATTGAGTTAGGCTTAAAGTTCACTTTCTAATACAAATAATCCAGTTGTAATTATTTGAGTCTTAATTTTATTATTTTCAATTTGAACCACTCGATGGATGACTTAATAAATTATTTTTAAATATTTAGGATTAGCGTATTTAAAATTCTAATCAATCAACCCATGCAAAACTCTCAATCAGATAAGTTTTCTTTTATTATGAGGAATTTCGTGACCATTATTTTACCACACCACCCTAAGTAATGTAATCTCAATTTTAGCCTTGCTAAATTATTGCTTTTAAAAAAAACTCTCTTAATTATTGATGTCTCCAACTTTTTGTATTAGATTATGTATTTATAACACTTCTTTTCACCTACATTGACAAGGATGAGATTGAGAAAAGAAAAGGTTGTGATTTGGTCCCAACAAGACCCACAATAACAACAATATAGCAATCTATATATAAAATATCAAAGCAAAAAAAATGGATTAATGATGATGTTATGGTTGATCGAATAAAGAATGGGATAGACTAAAACAAAAGGCAAAACAATGATGAGCATGAGATATGAAACAAAAATGAAGTGAATTGAAGAAAGAGAAATAAAGAAATAATAGGTAAATGAAAAGTTGTTGAAATTAACATTATCTACCTAAAATGGACCAATGGATGCATATACAAAAACAATACAAATAATGATATGATTTTGATTGGGTTTTTTTATCCCTTCTAAATTTGAGAACAAGTAACATGATCTTTATTTATGAACAGAATCAAGTTGTGAGATTATTTGGTTTTTCATACTCCACTAGTTGACACAGGGAATAGTCCCCACACTGTTTAGCTTTAATAGCCAACACTTTGCAGCTTGGAAAGTCATTGCATGACCCCAAATAAATAATGTACGAGGTTCAATGTCTCTTCTCTATATATACGAGGTTTGTGTTGTTTAAGGTTTAGTGATCATCTCAATTCCAACATTCATGATCTTGTAATCACATGGTCATTAACATCCCTAATACCAAATAATCAAATGATAATCAGAATATTAAATGAGTTTTTTTTTATAAATATTTTAGCTTTAATTAATTATGTATTCACTCCTTAATTTTTTAGATTTCAATCAATTTACCTCTACATACTATGCATCAATCATGTGGAGAATCAAGATTATATAACTAATTATGATTGAGTTGAGTGAATCGAACTCAATCTTTGTTTGATTGAAAAGAATCATAGTTTTTCAACCTTTAAGTGTAAAGTGTGAAGAAAAAACTAGTAACAAGATTTTCATTATTACTGTATATTAAAAAAAATAGATTTTAAGCTTAATTCAATCTTATAAAATTAATTTATTAGTGTGATTTGCATCCGCTTATATATTATGAAATATTCTTATTATTAGCCTATTATGATCTCCAACTCAATCCTGTCACATCGAGTCGATTGTGATTAAATAATGGATGACCTGTCAATCAACTCTCGTTAGGATAAACTTTAAATGAGTCTGATGTCATATTAAGAAATGAATTTTAAGTTTAACTCAATTTTATAAAACTGACTTATAAGATGATGTTTACATATAAGATGTTCTTATGTGAGATCTCTAACACATGTTTCTCTTTAGCAAGCTTTTGGAAATTTTGAATTTGCAAAGTTAAAACATTTTATTCTTCACCATTAAGGTAATGCTGAAGAGATGGTAACTGTGGAGGAAAAAAATTGGTGATTAAATTTCTTCCATGCATGTAGAGGTATGTAATAGATTGACAAGAAATGCACAGTGTTCCTGGAATCACATGGTGAGTAGCTTGGATTTTAATATTTGGTTGGGCAAAAGACGTAGTGAGACAGAGACTAAATCCCAAAATGCATTGCTTTTTTGGCCACAAGATCATGGTCCTTCCCTTTAGCTATCCATTACTTTTCAAGTTTTTGCTTGCAATTTCTCTTATTGTCGTCACATGGAAGCCATGAAACAAGCGAAACGCAAGAATACGTTGGTATCAGACATCAACCTTGAGCTGTTCTAGACTTGAGGACCCATCACCATCCATCAGGCACCTTTCTATCCATCTTCACCTTATAATGAACAGTTAACATCTGCACAAAAATCAAACAACTAATATCAGATTCACTTTATCACATTTTGTGACAAATCTTACTTTAAATAAAAAAGAAATCAAAAACTTTCTCCATTATCATTCTTGTAACACCATCTTTTTATGACTTGCTTTTCTTCTTCAGCTCTATTATCTATTCAACAACGTGTTTTACATTGTATTTCTTATAAATGATTATGTGTCAATTTTTTCTTCTTTTACTTTTATATCAAATATTTTAGAAATGATAATGGGTATGTAAAATTTTGAAGTAAAAGATTAATTTTTATAAATTTTATTAGTTTCTGCTCATTAGTATGTCACCAATAACATCCTACACTACTAGAAAAATCATTAAATAAAAATTAATTTTAGAGACACAAAATAATTAGTCACTATATTGATTAAATTAGACATTATTTTAAAGACTAAAAAAACGATTAGTATCTACATTAGTTCCTATTATTAGTAAAATTTATAAATTAATACCAAGATTTTAGTTACAAATTTAGAAATGATTTATTAATAATAGAAACTACTTTAAATACCAAAAAAATTTTAGCCTCTAAAATACTAATTTAGTCAATATAGTGACTAATTATTTTTTTGTCTCTAAAATTAGTTTCTATTTAATAATTTTTTTGTAGTGTTGGTTTAGAAAAAATAATAACTTAAATTAAAACAAAATAATATGTTGTGTATGTGAATATGCATTATATTAATGTGATATTTTATATGTGTTGATGATTAAGAATGATGTTTTGCTAAAATGTGATTAATGTATTGATTTATGGTATTGATTGAGATGTTTAGGAAATTATACATTCAATTAAATAGGCACATGATTGCACTGTTAAAAATTGGATGAATCTTTGTACACTAAAGTGTAAATTACCTTCTTGTTAGAGGTTGTTGAGGATTTATATCAAAGTAGAGTCGATACTAGATATACAAATTCAGAGGTGTTAGTCTTTATATTTGAACATAATACTAATTTTTTGGAAATTGTTATTCATTTTATGTAGGTTGTGATAAAGAATGATTGACATTCATATATTTAATTGTTTATATTTTTAATAAAAACACTAGTTCATCCTCTTGACACATAATGTGCAGGTCGTGGCGTTTCAGTGATGATATTTTGATTTTTGTTTAGATATTTTCTTTCGATAAATAGAATAAGTTTTTGAATGTTATGTATTATTCTTATGAAAATTTAGATTTGTAGGTTGTGTTTGAGGAATTATCTTTTTTTTTATGTTTTATTAAGTTGAACAATTAGAAGTAGACAATATTTGTTTAAGGATGTGATGTATAAGGGCTGAGGTATCCCTAAAATACTCCTTATTATTTTTTTTCCTTACTGATAAAAAAGAAAATCTTGGCACGAGAATTAATAATTATGTAGATGATAGAGTTGGATGAATTCGAATTGTGATTTTGAAAGTTTGTGTATATGTATATATAGACACATATATTAGAAGTTTGAAGTTTGTAATATTGAGTTACATGTATAGAATGTAAATATGTTATATGTTATGTTTTTTTAATGTTAGATTAGCATATTCATTAAATTAGGTTTAACTTCCCTTACTTTAAATGTTTTATTCACTATAAAGATAATTATTAAATAGAAATTAATTAATTTTAGAGGTCAAAGTAATTAGTTACTATTTGACTAATTTAGATACCAATTTATAAACTAAAAAAATATTATTATTTAAAGGTTTATATTGTTAATAAAAAATTGTAAAATAGTTTATAAATTGGTATCTAACCATTAGCTATCAAGTTTAGTTACACTTACTACTTTATATTCTAAATTAATCTTTATTAGTCTTTTATAGACTAATTTATAATTTAAAATATTAGTAGCTAAAATTTTGGTAGCTAATTTAGATAGCAATTTAAAAATTATTTTATAAATATATATATATTAGTAGCTAAAATCTTGGTAGCTAAGTTAGATACCTATTTAAAAATTATTTTATAACTTTTTATTAATAATAAAAATCACTTTAGATACAAATAATTTTTGACTCTCTAAAATAGTATCTAATCTAGTCAATATAGTGACTAATTATTTTTTATCTAAATTTGGTTACTATTTTATAATTTTTTAATAATTTATTAATAAAGTCCTCCAAATCAAATAAATCAAAGTTAGGCCTAACTTGTTTTCAAAAATCTTGATATACAAGCTGAATATATCACTACAAATCAAAACTAACAATGAATCAAACTTTCAACAAACAAAGACATGTATGCAACAAGAAAGTATAAAAGGAAAAAAACTCAACAGAAAAAATTAATTAGGTTATATTGTCTTATATTTGATCACTTTTAAGATGTGTATTCTCATTAAAAGAAATTATAAGAAATCATGTCAAAAATATAAAAGATAAGTGATATATTTTATATTTAAAAATGATACAATATTTTAAATAGATGAAAAAAAATTATTTCATATTATATACATTTTTTAATAAAAAAATATCAATTAACCATTTAACTTATATATTTTATTAAAAATTATAAAACACTTTCTTGCATTATTATTTAAGAAAAAAGAGAAATTCTAATAAAAGATTATAAAATAGAACAAAAGACAACTTCTATTCTAGGGTTCTGAAATCCATTTAAGATAAAAATAAATTAAAATTTACAACAAAAGTAACATAAAATCCCCTAAAAACAATAAAATGTTTAAAATAAGTGCAGAGATCATCCTATCTATTAAATCAATTAAAATTTTACACATCTTAAAATGTTATAATTTAATGACAAAGTTAAAGATAAAAATTATTCAATATAAAATTGTTGAAGTCATATAATATATGAATATGTGTTGAATACAAAATTACTTTTTTTTATGTCATATTTTAATTTATTTGTGATTTTTTTTTCAAGAAATTTATAAAAAATTTAAAACAAAAAATATGAGTTGAATTTAGTACTTCATTCAATGTGAAATTCATCATCTTTCCAAATCATAAATCAATTCATATAAAAAACATTCAAATCTTAAACCTAAATCCTTATTAAGACATTAAGTTTGCATATTTTTTTTCTCTTAAATATGATATTCCACTTAAATTCGTTATAATATTTTAGAATAAATTAATAAATTAAATTAAAATTGAATTCTCTCACCATGATTTGTAACCTTTGTCCTAAAATGATATAAAATTAATGGATATGGTTATTTCAAAAGTCATATCATGGGGAAAATGTGATAATAAACTTGAGCTGCTATAAGCAAAGATTAATAAATGAAAAAAGGTGGGAATGGGACCAAACACTGTTAAGATTGATTCCATAGAGCAAATAATATGTGATTAAGCAAAATGTGTGTAGCTGAAAAGCACTCATTAATGTGTACCTTATCAAGAACAGTTAGATTTATGCACACATTTGTCAACTAAGAGCAAGATTTTATTATTCACTTTTCAGATCAAAAAGGGGTGGCTCCCCTTTCAATTTCAATCCTTATATTTCAACTTTATTACAACTTGCATACTTTCTAAAACCCTATCAATAACTATCTCATCATGGTTAACAAATACATTTTTTTGGTAACATTTTTAAATGACTCTCTATCTTATGCACTGTTGAAATTTACAATAAGAGAAAGATAAGCACAAGAATATATATATTTATATTATAAACTATTTTGAGCACCTTGTAAACCAAAAGAAAAGTTTAAACACTCTTTCTTATTTTTTTTTTCCTGTTAAAATAAATTCAATATAAAAACTAAACAATTTTAAAATTTCTGGATAAGGTTTTTCTTAGCGCTTGAGAAAACTTTGTTAGCAAGCGAAAAGACATTTCATTACTGTAAAATAAAAAAAAAAAATCTTGAAGTAATTATTCAAACCTTTCATAATTATTATAAAAGAAAGTCCCAACAAAACAAATCAGATTCGTTCCATTGTCCATTATACTACCGGTTGAATATCTGTGCATTAATTTTAGTATTTTCTTTTACCTGTGTATATATATATATATATATTATTTCAAATAAAATTATTTAAAAATCAATTTTTAAAATATAAACTGGGATAAAAATCAATTTTGAAAGTATAATTTAAATAAAATTAGAGAATAAACTATTAGTGTAAATGACTTATAATACAAAATATAAATTTTAAAAATATTTTTTTGAATAAAACTTTAATATTATAGCTATTTCATATAGATAAATTGACATTAAAAGTTTTTTTTATCTTCTTTACAAATATTCAAAACTATAAAAACAATTGTTGTCATACATTTCTTGAATAGGATATATATACATTATTTTTTTATGTGATCATCATCTTCATAATATTTTTTTATGTTTTTTTTAAAGCATGAAAGATGTAAAACTTAATAATATAATTTTAGATTAGAAGTGATATAATTAATATAATATTTAAATATTTTATTAATAAACTGAAAATTTTATATAAATAAAAAAATTCAGTTATTTAGACTTTATTTTAATATAATTATTATCATTTTTTTCCTATGCCTTTCATTTATATTTCTGATATCATTCTTGTTGAAATTGACGATTAGAGACCACCTTTAGATTCTTGATATTAAATGAAACCAAGATGAATCGTTTTTTAGGCTTAATATTGGGTTATCCATACATCCTTTAGATTCTTGACATTAAATGAATCGTTTTTTAGGCTTAATATTGGGTTATCCATACATCTTTTAGGAGTTGCAGCTCTTTGTGAGCACTTAGTCGTCCAATCAGTCAAAGAAAACTAGAATTGAGTTTCAATAGTATCCTAGATTATAAGATTTTGGATGTGAATATGACATGTTCACAAGTTCCAAATTTCTCTTGCAAAACTATTGTATAAAACAACTTGTTACTTTAATTGATAGATACTAGGAACTTACCATGTGTTTATAACCAATTGAGTATATTTTGATTATTTTCTGGGATTATTGAAGTGTATTCTAACTGATTGATGATTGATGTAATTGTATTTTAGTTTTGAAGTATCTACATGTGTAATTTGATTTATGATTGGTTGAAGAAAACTAGGAATGTTTGATTTTGATGTATTTTAGTTGGAATAAGATATAGTATAATTATGAGTTACACCAAGTAACTCAAAATGGATTAATAGTTTCAAAAACAAATAGAAAAAGCATTAAGAAAAAACATTTTGAGTCACTTAAGTCATCTTAAGTATTATGCAAAATTATGTAGACTCTTTAGGTCATATGCACCCTAGGTGAAATTCCCAATTTAGAAAATCTGAGAGCATTGGTCGTGGGACGAATTTAGTCCTAGTGGGTTCGTCTCTAAGCGAGCAATATTATCGCTGAGCGAAATTCAGGAAATTAAAAAGTAAAGAACATTAGTTGTTGGGTGAGCCACTCTCATTGAGCAAATTTTATCCAAGTAGATCGGTAGTTGGGCGAGCAATGTTCTCACTAGGCAATATTAGGGGAATTAAAAACATTAGATGATTGACCCTTGCACGAGCCATACTAGTTGAGCAAATTTGGTCTCAATGGTTTGGTTGGTGGGCCTAACATTGGCTGGACAAATTTGGTCCTAAGGCTTGGTCGCTAGGTAAGAATGTGTGTTCTGTATATGTAAATTATGATTTTGGAGATTTTCTAATATGTTTTTAAAAGCTAAACTACGTGTTTTGATGGTATATTGATATATAGTATGAATAATCATGATGAAATGTGATTAAGACATTATTTTCAGGAAAGAAAATACTATGTTGAAATTGTTTAGGATATGCATTGGATTAGATATTCGTCTAGAAATAGATATCCTGACTCTATTGGTATATTGAAATCATATAGATGAAAATTAACAGGTAGTGAGAATAGATGGAGGTTCATATGATATTGAATTTGCAATTTGAAAGATAGTTGGTCTCACGGATCATATGAATTTACCCTGTCATATGAGATGACTTAGTTCCTATGTTCATATAGCTATATTGGAGACATAACAGAGTGAATGTAGTATGATAAGTGCAAACCTCTGAGTCAAATCAAGACATGTGTTTTCTGGAAGTAAAGTATCTATGTACATATGTTAGTGAATTTCTCGCAAAAGTAATATTGAATATGAATTATTTGTAAGTGGAAATTTAGATTTGTATTAATTGAATCTAAAATTATATTGGATTTTAAAAAAAAAATTATAACTTATTATATTTCTTGTTGTATTTGTTTAAATCGATTGTGTATTACACGTGAATAAAATATGTTTTAGGTGATATAATTTCTTAATGAACAAATTGGAAGGTTTTTAGTTTTTTTATTGCCTTATTTTTGGTATATGTATATTTAAAAATGCCTATAAAAATATTATTTTATAATATCATTTGATAGTGATATAAATTATATATATATATATATATATATATCATAAGATAACTTTTTAAATCATGTAACTAAAAGTGTTCAATCTAGAATAATTACTATGTTCTATTTTAATTAATTATTTTAAAGACCAATAAAAAAATAATTTATCTAATCTATTTTGGTGCACATTTTTCTATATCATAAAATAGAAAAAAGTGAGAGAAAACAACACGATAAAACAATTTATTTTTTCTATTTTTTAATGATCCACTTTTGACTATGTTACCACTTTTACTCTTAGTATCATCATAATGTACAAAGGGTCTCCTCCAAGATTAATATCCATTTATTAAAAATATTAAAATAAACAGACACTAATCATACTCAAAAATATAAAAAGAGCTTAAACATTATTTAAATCTAACTTGATTTTATAAAAAAAAATACATTCATTTATATATTATTATTTGACAATATCTTCAGTAGCATAAGATATCCAACACCTTATGATAAACAAATCCCTTAAGAAACTGGATTTGCAATTGAACCTCCCTTTGTCATAGCCTCTACGAAAATAGTGCTCTACTCATATAACCATTGCATTTGTGTTGTATAGTGTTGTATGTAATTTAAGAGATTTCAAGTTACCAACTTTGGTATGACAGCACCAAAAAAATTATTTTTTTCCTTAACCAATTGTATCTTTATTTGGAATAGTAATAAATGCTGAAAAACAAAGCAAGTGAGACGATATCAACAACATTAACAATCCACGTTAAAACTTAAAAGCATCAACCCAATCAACATAAAACCTACTTTGTTTTATATCTGTTATTATTATAAAATAATTGTAAACCTAAATCAATCCCATAAAACCAGTTCGTGGAAATGAGGTTTGCACTCCTTTATATACAATGAAATATTCTCATCTCTAGTCAATGTGAGATCTCCAACACATCTCCTCACGTTAAGAGTGACAATTCGTGCGTGAGACAACATATTATGGATGATCCGATAACGACTCGATATGAAAGGATCTAAATGACTCTTATACCATATTACGAAGTGTACTTTAAGCCTAACTCAATCCCATAAAATTGGCTCATGAGATGAGATTTGCACCTACTTATATACAATGAAATATTCTTATCTCTAGTCAATGTGAGATCTCCAACATTTATTCCTCTGATTTCTATTTTCTAACAAAAATTAAAAAAAAAATACAAAGTTAATTGATTGAAATTTAGTGATCATTATTAAAGCAAATGTATTCAATTCATTCGGGCAATGTAATTAGATGAGTCTCAATTCCGGTAGCCTAATTCATTCGATGGTTGAGTTAAGTGCATGTTGAATTATGTAACATTAAAACTTAAATAACATCATTATATATGTAATTATATATTATAGTTGGTTTTCACCTGATTTCCATTAAGAAATCTTTCCCTATAATTTTCACACTCAGGTTTCTTTCAACAAAAGCAAACAATAACTATGTTATCTTCTAGTGACCATTATGTTGGAATAGAAACTAGAAAATGATATTTAATGCATTAATTTTTTTTTTATCAAAATGCATTTAATCATGGATATGTTTTAAATTTAATATCTAACGAGTGAAATAGATTGATGTCTTAAACTCTTTAAAAAAACATAATTTTGGTTTATAAAAGAGTGTTTTGGAAGTTTTACTTTACCTATTTGCATGCATGGTCAATAACAATGAAAATAATAAATATTTGTTACGAGGGAAATTAAAAGAATTGACATCCACATTTATTTTCAAAAATAAATTTGAAATACCAGTTAATTATCTTTTTTTACCTGATTATGATTTGAAAATTACGGTGTTATATATAATACTTATTCTCTTTAACATTTTTTTTGAAAAAAGAAAAAGCTAGCACCCGACAATTCTCGTACCATAAAGTTATATAATTGAAAGCCATTGAATGAGATTGTTATTTTTTTTTTTTTTAAAAAAAATCGTTGTTGTGTTATATACGCACACACATAATAATAATAATAATAATAATAATAATAATAATAATAATAATAATTTTTACTTATATATATTGTCATGTATTTAAAAAGTATTAAATAAAAACTGATATCCCTGGAAAAGTTATTTCTATTTATTTAAAAATGCTCAATCTTAAAATTAGTTACACGAAAATTAAAATAAATTTGATCTTGCCCTAAATCTCACATGAATAATAAACTATTTTTGCAACATTATATAGTTAGTTAGATTATTTTTAAATTTAATTAGTAACTCTAAAATTTAAAAAAAAAAAATAGAAATCGATGCATTTTGTTTGCCAAACATTGTTGTTGAATATACTTTTTACTACAAAATTTCCTGTTATACTTTTTTGTGCATACTAATAATAATACAACTGAAACCTAATGTAAATTAATAGAACACTGACTATTAGTCCTATATTTATATAAGTTAGATATCCCTTAAATATTTTCAATAATTTTTTTTTTTATCGATAAAAGAAACTAGATAGTCGTAGTGTTTTTATTTTTCTGTAGTAAATTGTTTTCTGGTACCAGTAAAATAAATAACAAATTTAACCCTACAAAATGTGAATATATCTTACATTTTTTTCCTATTATTTTATTTTGTTTATTGTACCCATCTTTTTCACACCTTTCCAATCCTGTAACATTATTTTGTCTATTTTGATATGTTCGTTTGGCTATCTTGGGTCAGGTGAACCTGTACTAGGAAAATGAAGTTATTCCAATACCTAATATTTTTAGGTTTAATTACTTATTTTATTCTATCATTTTTTTAATTTAATATTTATTCCAATACCTGTTTTCAAATCTGTGGCATTTTAATTTGATAAAAAAAGGTAAATTCCCCATCATTTTTTTTGGTCTTGGGGGAGATTCCTCATCACTTAACTAATAAATAATCGCATATTTAGAGAGATTTTACTTTCATGCAACATGATCTCAAATAATTTGTTTTTATACGATAATAGATTCAAGTATTTATTCTTAAGTAGGAGGAAATCTTTGCAATCATGTCACTTTATTTATTGATTTACTTATATTTTCTTAATCTCTTGGCATGCCCTATATTATGTATGTTGATGATTTTAATCTTTCAAATTTAAAGTGTATTAATTTGGTAATGCATAAAGGATTTGATATGAGACACAATTAAACTTACACTTTATCCATGTTTGGAGGAGCTAATTAAAAATAAATAATTAAGTGTAGTTTTTTTTAAAATGGTAGATAAAAAATAGAAGTTGGGATTGTGGTGAGATGAATGAATATTAAGTTAGATTAGGCATGGAGTGTGTTGTGTTCCTTTTTGTGTAAGTAAATCCCAAAAAGCAAAAAGAAAGAGAGAAAAAGAAAAGAAAAGAAAAGAAAAGAGAACAAAAGGTCCCTATTAGACCCAAAAGCTTGACATTGACCCTCTCTTACCCCCCATCCCATATGCTTCAGTGGGCACAGCATCTCTCTCACTGTGAAAGACAAGCACTCACAAAACTTTTCAAACAGAATATAACTAAATTAATTAATAATACATAATTAGAAATTAAAATAGATAGATCCATATATGCACACTTCAAATCTTTACTCTCTTCCTTTCTCCCATCACAACCCAACCCAAGAGAAGAGAATCTATGCCCACCATGTGTTTCATCCATCGCCAAACACAATGACCCCACTCATCATTTTTTTCTCTCTCAACAAACCTATTCTCCAACTTATTAACCACTTCTATATTTATATACATATATTCTTCAAAACATTATCAAAATAAACTATTCTAAAAATCAATCTTTTTTTTTTTACTTTTAATATGGGGGAAAACTCAACTATGTACGAATTATGTCCAACTTTATCCGTACATCTAATGTCGTATGTATTATTATGTTAATCTCAAAACTATGTTTTCTATGATATAAATCTTACTTAAAATTCTATTGTTTTAATTATGATCATAAGCTTAGATCTTGAATGAATGGTCTGTTTTGGAAGGCTTAAGCAATTGTGTAAATTTGAGAGATTAATAAGAAAAAGTGAAATTTATTTAGTTATGATGTGTGGGAATATATAACTGTTGAAACAGAAATTAAAAATAAAAATATGGTAAAAAGAAAATGGTCATCTCCCCACAAAAACAGCAGCATCCTCTTCTCTTCATGATGAACTACTTCAACACTTGCAAGCCTCACTCACTCACTTCACTCGCTCTCTCCCATCATCATCATCATCATCTTCTTCTTCTTCTTCTTCTACTTCTTCTCTCTTCTCTTCTTTCAACTTTTCCTTCTCCCAATAACCACTTTCTCTCTCAACTCCATACCAAAAAACATCACATAAACACTTTTCTTATCACCGTATTCTTCTTCTTCTTATTATTATTATTGTTAATATACTTATAATTATAATAATAAAAAAACATTTTTTGCATATATGCTCGCCGGCGATGCCGACGCCGGTAAGCACCGCGAGGCAGTGTTTGACGGACGAGGCGGCGCGTGCGCTCGACGATGCCGTCACGGTTGCCCGCCGCCGCAGCCACGCCCAGACCACCTCCCTCCACGCCGTCTCCGCGCTCCTCTCGCTCCCCTCCGCAACGCTTCGCGACGCCTGCGCTCGCTGCCGGAGTTGCTCCTACTCCCCCCGTCTCCAGTTCCGCGCCCTCGAGCTCTCCGTCGGCGTCTCCCTCGACCGCCTCCCCACAACAAAAACTGCCGGCGGGTCGGACGGCGGTTCTGGCGACGAGGGTCCCCCTGTCTCGAACTCCCTCATGGCCGCCATAAAGCGCTCCCAGGCAAACCAGCGGCGCCACCCGGATAGCTTCCACCTTATGCAGATGATGCAGCAACAGCAGCATCAAACGACGTCGTTGCTGAAAGTCGAACTCAAGCACTTCATTCTCTCTATTCTCGACGACCCTATCGTGAGTCGTGTCTTCGGCGAAGCCGGTTTCAGAAGCTACGACATCAAGCTCGCGCTTCTTCAACCACCTCCACCTTCAAGAATCTTCTCGCGGTTAACCCCTCCGGTTTTCCTCTGCAACCTCGAACCGGTACAGAAGACCGGTTCGCGGCTTGACGAGAATTGCCGCAGAATCGTGGAGGTAGTGACGAGGAAGAGCAAAAGGAACCCTCTTTTGATGGGGATGTACGCGAAAACCGCTCTGAAGAGCTTCATCGAATGCGTGGAAAGTCGTAAAGGTGGGGTCTTGCCCTGTGAGCTGAATGGGTTGAGTGTAGTTTCGGTGGAGAAGGAGATTGGGGAGTTCTTGAGGGAAGGTGGGAGCGGAGGGAAGATTTTCGAGGATGTGGGTCGTTTGGTGGAGCAGTGTTCTGGTGCTGGGGTTGTTGTGTGTTTTGGGGAGATTGAGCTTTTTGTCGGGGGGAATGAGGAGGGTGTTGGTTTTGTGGTTTCGCAGTTGACGAGGTTGTTGGGTGTTCATCTTGGGAAGGTGTGGTTGGTGGGCGTGGCGGGAACCTCGGAGGCCTATTCTAAGTTCCTGAGGTTGTTCCCTACAGTGGACAAGGATTGGGATCTGCATCTCCTGACCATGACCTCTGCCACCCCTTTCATGGAAGGACTCTACCCCAAGTCCAGGTGGGTTTCTTTCTCACTTTCTCCTTTCTTTATTATTGCTTCCTTTTCCTTCCTTCTTTCCCCTTTCTTGTACTCTCTTCTCTTTAGTTCAAAATTGGAACCTTTCTGTACTATTTATTTAGTTTATTTTGGGTTGGGGTTGGGGTTAATAAATAACAATAATAAAAAATAATATTAATATATTGTTTCAAAAGGTATTGGTGTGTTTAGATGTGTGTGTAGGTGTAACATGGTTTTCTGTCTGAGGAAAAAGTTGACAAACAAATTATCAGGTGTAAATTCAAGGTTTCTGACTAGTCTGTTGTGTGTTGAAATCTTTCACTCCCTTCTTGACTTAATTTTATGATCCCATTTGTTTGCTGCTTTTCCCTTTCTTTGTCTTCCTTTAATCTGTCACTTTTAAGTTGTTTTGTTTGTTTGGTTTTGTGGAAACACAAAGGAAGGGGTTGGTTTTTTTAATGTTACTTAATTGTAATTAAATTTTAATCTACCTCACTGATATGGGGGTGACCAAGAAATTATTATATAGTCAGAATTATCATTACATAGTCTTGAATCTGATTAAACTTCACTTAACTTGTAAGTGAGTTTTTTAATTTAGGAGAAAAATTTCATAATTTTTGAGTGTGGTAAAGTTCATGATTCAATTTGTTTTGTTTTGATAGAGAAATTGATTCTTCTTCACTCTTAATAGATTTGGTGTGATGTACACTATGTATTGGGAACGAGTCAATCTGAATCCTGAAAGTTTTCCTCTAATTTATGGGGTTTTGGCCAATTACGTTCATACATTCTGGAATGGTCGCTTTCAGTCTTCATTAGCATGATCTACACCTTGGCATGTAGAGAATCTGCAGAGATTTATATATGTAGGCTTGCTCTGTAATAAATGTTATTTCTACCGGCAGGCTTTTCGGCTGAAAGCTGTAATAAATGCTTCTTCTTTTTCAGTTTTTCTGCACCCCTGGCCCACGGGCCCCTCCACTCCTTTGGGTTATGAGCATATTTAGACTCTCTCTCTCTCTGAATGGTACCTTAAAGATGGTTTTTTATAGAGCCCATCAAGCTTCATAGCCTCTTGGGATGAATATATATAGGTTGTTGCTTTCTACACTTCAAAAGTATTTATCCTCACCCTTTTTCATTGTAAACTAGGTATGTCAGAATGTAAAAACTGCATCCTCTCTCTCCAAACATTTCCATATTAGAGACAATTTTGGTCTAGTTAGTAAGTAGGATACTCCTGTTCTACAAGGTTATGACTTTGAATCTTCATACTAATGTGAGGATCTTGTTGCTAGATAATATTTAATTACTTATTTAAGTCTTCCTTTCTGAACCTTTAGACTTGTTCTGATTCTGGTGAGCTTTTGTGAACTAACATAAGTTTTTTTTGTTTCTAAAAGAAATTTTTTGGTGGGTGTTATGATGCTTTAAAAGTCTATCTCATCATGTGCAATGTAGCTTCTGACAGTTCTGTGCCTATTGGATATAAAAGTTCACACACACTTGATGGTAAACTTGCAGCTTGATGGGGTCCTTTGTGCCATTTGGTGGGTTCTTTTCTACACCTTCTGAGTTGAAAAATCCTGTTAGCTGTAGGAATGCATCATCTTTAACACGGTGTGACACATGCAATGAAAAGTGTGAACAAGAAGTTGCTGATATTTTGAGGGTAGGCCCTGCTACTTCAGCATCTGGTTACTCAACGAGCTTGCCTTGGTTACAAAAGGTGAATGTGGAGACAGATAGAGGATTGGATGTGGCAAAGGTGTGTGTTATGATCACCTAATCTTGTTTTCCCTTCTTCAATGCATGCTGAGACATTCACATGTTTTCACACATACTTGCAACATCTTGGGGGAATTGCTGTACTGAACTGACCCACTAAAATAATTTAGAGGTACGGAATAATAATAAATGCTACCTCCCTACAGTGGTGAAAAAATAACACATTTTTCCCCATATAAAGACAACAGGGTGGTAGTACAGAGATCTAGGTGTAGTGAACTATAAGATAGTAGTTTTCCTCTAATATATTGTTGTTCTCAGAATTCTTGTTTTCTTTCTGTGGAGGCTATGGCTTTTGTTACTCAAGTCTCTGGAAGTTGATCAAGGCATGAAAACATGCTCTAACATTTATATGTTTTTAAATTTTTAGTACTTTGGTCCTACCTTATACACATGCAATGAGTAGGGATTGGACCTAGGTGTAAGGTGGGTGCTGTAGCTTTAGCACTTCCAAATCCTAAATACTTCCCTGTAGCGTGGACCCTCTCCTGGTTTATAAGATTTTGCACCATAAGCTTTCTCTCTGTGTTCGTGTCTGCATTGGTTGAAAGGACTTTGAGTTGAGTATTGTGAAATGAGAAAATTTTACTCTATCTTTATACCAGAAAAACTCATGTAGAACATATGGAGAAGTTCTTTTAAAATATTCTATCAAGAAGAAATATTGTAAATTACTAAATGACACAGAAAATGATCAATTTATTCCTCTGAACTTATACATGCTCCTTCAACAATTTTGGTCATTTAATTAGTCCCTCAAAGATTTAAATCGTCACCATATTTATCCTCCAAAGGTGTTATAACATTAGTCTTTTAAAGATTTAACTTCTCTCCAAATTATTCTCTCAAAGATCTAGACTGACACCATATTGATAAAATGGTGGAAATCAAGAATTTCATGAATTAATTTGGCAATATATTTAGTCTGAGGGGAAAGATTTAAAACATCATCATTGTTATTATGTTAGACTAATTTGGTGATGATAATGGCGAAACTAATTTGTTGAAAATATTTTCGAAGAACTTGCTGTGTTGAGGACTAAACTGGGGGCTCTCTATATATAACATTGTGTTTTCTCATGTCAAGCTGTGATTATTCGTATTCCTTCATGTTCATGCACTTTTCTTTCTTTTAAAATTCTTGGATACACTATTTTCAGTGATCTTGTTTTACATCATGTGCCATGCTTCATTGATACAATTTGTGGCTGCTGTATTTATTTAAGAATGAACTTCATCGTCCAGTGCAGACTAATGAAGAAAACTCAAGTTTGAATGGGAAGATCTTAGGATTGCAAAGGAAATGGAGTGATATTTGTCAACGTCTTCATCAAAACCGATCATTACCCGAGTTTGATATTTCTAGAACAAGGTTCCAAGTTCCTTCCCTTGAGGGGTTTCAATTTGGTCCAGGGTGTAGTAGCAAAGGTCCATCCCATAGTGAAATCCAATATTCTAAAATTTCTTGCATGTCTATTGAGTCGCAAAATGCATTTCCATTTAAACAGATATTACCAGTTTCAGTACCTTTTGACACTGTTAGCATCACTGATGAAGCAGATCACATAGCAAAAGTTTCTAAGAGTGATATGCATAGTACTTGGGTTTCTCCTTCCCCTAAGGCCAATTTGAGCCTACTTGATCACACATCATCTTCATCCTTGACTCCTGTGACCACTGATTTGGGATTGGGAACTATATATAAATCAGCCACTCATGAGCCAGACACCCCAAAACTAAGTGATCACAAGAAGCATCTTCACAACTTGCCAGATTCCCTTTCAAGTGATTTTAATCCTAAGAATGAGTGTAGTTCACACCAAATTGCTAGATCTTCTTCATGCTCGGGTCCAAATCTAGAAGGCAATTTTGAAACGGTGGATTTCAAGTCACTGTACCATCTTCTCACTGAAAAGGTTGGGTGGCAGGATGAGGCCATATATGCTATCAATCAAACTGTGTCGCGTTGTAGATCTGGTGCTGGAAAGCGTAGTAGTGGCTCACATGTTAGAGCAGACATATGGCTTGCATTCCTTGGACCTGATAGACTTGGGAAAAGAAAACTTGCTTCAGCACTTGCTGAGATTTTATTTGGAAACAAACAAAGCTTGATCACTGTGGATTTGAGCTCTCAAGACAAGTGTTACCCATCAAACTCGATTTTTGAATTCCAAGATTCTTATTGTCATGATGTGCTTATGAGGAAGACAGTTGTGGACTATATTGCTTGGGAGTTGAGTAAAAAGCCACATTCAGTTGTCTTCATTGATAATGTAGATCAAGCAGATTTTGTAGTGCAGAATAGTTTGTTCCAAGCAATAAGAACAGGTAAATTCTCGTACTCGCATGGAAGGGAAATCAGCATCAACAATGCAATATTTATTGTAACCTCTAGTGTGTTTAAAGGCAGTGGCTCTTTGAATTTGGAGGAGGATCCTAAGATGTTCCAAGAGGAAAGAATCCTAGAAGCTAAAAGGTGTCAAATGCAATTATCACTAGGAGATTCTTCCCAGGATGTCTCCAAAAGGAGTGGTTGCACTAGTGTGAAGGTTGCTCAAAGAAAAGGGACCTCCAAAACAACAATACTGAATAAAAGAAAGCTAGTAGAAAGTGGTGATTCTGCAGAGAAAGCATCATGCAAGACACTGAAGCAGGTCATGGAGGCATCGAGGTCCTATCTGGATCTTAACATGCCTCTGGAGGAGGTTGAAGAGGACAACAATTACAATGACTACGAAACTGAATCCATAGTTGAAAACTGTGGATCCTGGTTAAATGACTTGTGTGATCAAGTTGATGAAAAAGTTGTTTTTAAGCCATTCAATTTTGATTCTCTTGCTGAGCAAATAATAAAAAGCATTGACATACAATTTCAAAAGATGTTTGGGTCAGAATTTATGCTGGAAATTGAGTATGAGGTGATGACACAGATTCTTGCAGCTGCTTGGTTATCTGACAAGAAAAAAGCATTGGAAGATTGGGTTGAACATGTTCTTGGCAGAAGCTTTGCTGAAGCTCAACAGAAGTACCACTTTGCACCAGAATGTGTGATGAAACTTGTTAACTGTGAAAGAATTTTTTTGGAAGATCAATCTCCTGGAGTATGCCTTCCAGCTAGAATTAACTTGAACTGAATTTTTGCTCACTATGTATTTTGTAATTACATGTAAAATGTAGCTTCTAGGATATAGCATTTGGTAGTCACTGGCATTTTTCGGCTAATCATCCCACAATTTTTTCTTTTTGTGGTGATCATTGTGATGCAATTCCTATGGTAAAAGAATGTGTATCTTCACAAGTTTTTTTTGTTAACCCCAATGTCTTTCTGCTCTCATCTTTCTTTTTTCATATAATATACTATGCTTACTTCTTCACCTATTCGAGTTCTGTGCCTTGTGTTTTTGGTTTAGATTACTATTATAATTCCAATTAAACTTCCTTCAAATTACTATTAATTTATTTTCCATCACGTAATCTTCACTCGAATGTGGACTCTGGATGTACCAACCTGCCTATTATAATTATTTATCCGTTAATTTTTACATAATTCTCACTATTTATGATGCCATGCCATCTTTTGTTTAATAGTATTATACAACTTTTGTTACGTATAATTTTAGTAATTCTCGTGAAAAAACAAGAAGGGTCCTTTTAACATAATTTTTCCTTCTTAATTATGTTATTTATTTATTTATTTATTAAACTTAAATTGAAGGCCTTAAAATAATCGAAACCGAGTTTACTAACATTAGAATTAATCATTTATTAATATAAATAATACAGTTTAACAACATTTTTTTATCACAAATGTTCTTTCAATTTTTCTTATTTTATTTTATCCACTTATTAATTTTTCTTTTTTGTACACATAAGTGAATCCCAATTAATATGATATTGGTTTTTTTCTCTCCAAGTGAATGCAATTTTTTTTTTAAAAAATTGAAATTTTGGGATGCATTAATTGAAACTCTCAACATATAACTCAAACATGAAATTTTTTCTCCAATTCTCGAATTCCAGAATGAAGGACAAGTTTGGAAATTTAAAACTAAATCGGGTGCAGGTCACAATTTATCGGTACAGGAAGAATTGGCGAAACTCTAATGTCTTCCTACTAAATAGGCCCAAGTAAAAAAAGTAAGTTTCTATTTACACTTCTTAATGTAGAAGTCCAACCCCAACTTAAGAAAGAAAAAAAAATCTAAAATTACTAAAATTTGAAACGCATATTACTTGTAATTTCTTCAAGCCACGTGCAATAAACAACACAAACAACGCACTGCGTGGGATATTCCATTAGTCAACCACGTTGGTCAACGTAATTAACAATAATTTGGATTTCCCAAAAGTACTTCTACGTTGTCGAATTTGAGAACAAAATAAGACAAAATGTCTCAAATAAAGAGGTAGGAATGTTTTTGATAAAGAATTAAAGATGTTATTAATTCAACTTCTGTTATTACAAAAAAAGTACACAAAATCATTAAAGATATCCAAAATCTATATAAAATAATCATCCATCATATTATTCACGTGCCCAACTTCATAATGTTATAAAAAAAATGTAAGTCTTATATTGGTTAAAGATAAATTATGAAAATATTATACAATTGAAGGACACCATTCATCTTAAAAATCGATTTTATATGCATGAGCTAAATACGGACACAGCAACCTAATTTCTATATAACATTAATTTTAAGTCTAGAGTTATACACAACAAAGAAACACAAGGTATGAGCAAATATGTAATAACCTATTTTACATGAGAAAGTTTTAAAATTAATAACGTTTTAAGTTTATGTTTAAGGGTATAATAAAAATTAATGAGTTTTTTTTTTTTAAATCATCGTCCCTTTAAAAATAAAAATGTCTGAATTTCTTTATTTTTATTTCAAAAGTTTCTAGAGTTTTTTTTTTCATTCTTTTTGTATTTTGCAAGATTGGAAAATTGTTCTTCAGTTGGACTCTATCTCACTGACATTTCCTCATTAAAAATAGAGGAGAATGATCTCTAAAATCGAAAAGTGAAAAAAAAACTAATAAAAAAATTTATAAAAAATAAATAAAAGAATATGAGATAACTTTACAACTTAGTGTTTCTAACATTCATTTTAATTAATATATAGTGTTGGTAGCTAGTGAGACCTTGAAGTGATAAAGAGGAAAAAGAAAGAATATGTGCTTTTTAAGGTGGATTATGAGTAGACCTATGATTCAGTAAGTTGTGAGTTTATTTATTATATATTAAGAAGACTGGGTTTCAGTAGAAAGTAGATTGATTGGATAAAGAATTGTTTAGAGTCTTCTTTGATCTCAGTGCTAGTAAATGGTAGTCTAATTACTTAATTCAAACCAAAAAAAGGGTATAAGACAACTAGACCCTTTAACACCCTTTTTCTTTCTCATTGTGGTCGAGGGACTAGCAGGGTGGTTAGACAGGTGGAAGAGAAAAGCTTATGGAAAGCATTGAGATTGGTGATAGGCGGTTAAATGTGAGTATGTTGCAGATGATACTCTCTTTATCTGTAAAGCAAATACCTAGAGTGTGTTAACTTTAAACACATTTTTGAAGTGTTTTGAACTTGTCTTTGGTCTTAAAGTTAACTATTCTAAGAGTAAGGTTGGTGGAGTGGGTGTGAGCGCTAATCAGATTGTGTGCTTTGCAACAATCCTTAATTGCGGATTTATGAAGGTATCTTTTACTTATCTGGGGTGATGGTTGGAGGGAATCATAAGAGGCGTACTTTTTGGGAAGGGGTGCTTGATAAGTTACGGTGCAAATTGGGATCTTGGAAATGTAATTTCCTCTCTCTAACTAGTAGATTATGCCTCATCAAATTTGTCCTTACCTCCCCACCGCTTTTCTACATATCCATCTTTTGTATTCCAATTACTATATTGAAGGAAGTGAAAATGATTGAAAATAACTTTTTTTGGGGTTCGAGTTTAGAAGGAAGCAAAATAGCATGGGTGGAATGAGATAAGGTTTGTGAGTCGAAAGATAAATGAGGTTTAGGGTTTATAGATATAAGAAGGTTTAATTATGCTCTTTTGGATAAATAGATTTGGAGACTTAAGTCTGAAAATAATAGTTTTTGGAATGATATTTTAGATTCTAAGTATGATGGTTGGAGGAACTTAAGGTCTCAGGTTAGTAGTAATAAGGAATCTATTTGGTGGAGGGATATTATAAAAGTATGGAATTTATTGGAATGGGGGTAATGGCTTTGAAGACGACGGAAGGTGGGTAGTAGGAGATGGGAAAGAAATTAGGTTCTGGGAGAATAAGTGGGTGGATAATGAATCTTTAATGGTGATTGGACCCCATGTGTTTATGAAGTATTTGAAAAAATAATGTTTCAAGACTATATATGTAACCTTTTGTCCAAGATTGAAAAGTTTGTTGTGTCTTCCTGTCCAGGTTTATGTTTATGTAGACTGATGTAGAAAGAATTGTTTAGCTCTCGGTTGGCTTAGCTTGGTTCAGATGCTGGTAATGATCCTTATTTTAAAGAAGGAGAAGGTTGTAGGGTGGTTCTTTTTGTGAGGGGGTGTTCTCTTGTTCTGTAGGTTTTGGTCTTACTATCTTGGGTGAGGGTTATTTGTTTGTCTTATTAACTTGGGTGAGGGATTTTGTTGGTTTTTGGTTACTTTTAGGGGGTGTTTCTTTTGTCTTGTATTTGTTATTACTTGCAACTGAAAGGTAGTTAGGGCCTTCTGAGGGATGATGTTATTGTGGTTGGTGTGGGTGTATCTTCTTTTATCTTGTTTGTTTCTCTTATAGTGTCTGATGAAACCTATGTTTGTTAGAAGTTGGACAATTTGACCTTGATTTTTTCTTTTGTATAAGGGTTAGGACACCCTTAAAGTGTCTCATTTTATTTTATTTATTCTTTGTTGATGAATATATATATATATATATATATATATATATTAATGTTAACAATTTTTTTAATGTTGACAAAATGAACAAGAAATGGGGTCATTTGAGCTGAAACCATGGTTGTGGACATTTTAAAAACCTTGTTTAAATATCTGAAATAAAGTACTTTACAACTTTAAAATTAAATACTTCGGTTTCGTTGCATTTTTTGGACATTACGAGAAATGGGGTAAGTGATATCATATAAAGAAGTATATCAATTATACAATTTTCTATTACAACAAATATACAAGGTGGGGTCTATGGATATTTTGTTCACGGAAGAAAGAAAGAAATAGCTAAAGAAAGAAGAAAAGGAAAAACACAAGCAAGAAAGAAAAAACAAATCAAGAATTTGAATAATAATTATAAAAAAAAAAACTATCTACAAAATATATAAGACGGAAAAAAAAGAAAGAAGATATAAGACGGAAAAAAAGAAAGAAGATATAAAACTTAACATTAGAAGAATACACTAATAGAGAACAAAACATATCACTAACATAACATAGAACAATTGTAGAACCCAATAAATCAATTAATGAAATTTGATTTGTTAGAGTAAATGTTCTTCTCCACTAATAGCTTGCACATAGTTCCTCAAAGTTTTCTTACATTATGACCATGAAAGGTAAACACTGTTCTTGCTTTTTCTTAACCGTGAAATGAAAAAAAGATGGAAGGAGAAATGGAAAAAAAGCATTAATTAGTTTCACCTTTTAGTATATTTTTAAAAGAGGGGTGGAAAGAAGAAGAAAATCAGCTGCGCAATAAAATGACAAAAGTGTTTCTTTTTGCATATTTTTTAAAATTTTCTTACTGCTATTTATAATGCTTATATTATCCTTTTTTTATTTTCTAGGGGGAAAAAAGTTAACTTTTTTATTTATTTCTTATCAAGCAATCTAAAAGTTATCTCCCTCTACTGATTCTCCTTTCTCTCCTTCATTCATTTGGATTCTCTTCCTGAATAAAACATAGCAAAACATCCACTTGGTATCCCAGCCTTCAAGCACTTTGTGTGGTGGAAATAAAAGTGACATTGCTGTAACGTGATTTGTGGCAGTGCTTGGTGCAGACGTGAAGTACTATGTTAGTTATAACGTCATCTCACAACCTGTCTTTGTACTGTTAAAACGACAACATAGAAAAGGGTTGGGTTGTGAATGCCTCTCCTTTGTTATTTTGCTTTTAGTTAGTGTATCTGAACTTGAGAACAAGATTTGCTTGGATTTGATGAGGTGAATGTGAAGATTTGAAACAAAAATGTGAATTAGTAAAAAGAGTTCATTTACAGTTTAACTATTTAATAAGCCTTGGACTTTTGTAGGTGCAAGTTATATATGCTTGGAAGAGTAAAATTCTCACTAATAGTACTTAGTTGAAACGGTTGAAAGATTAATTTGAACTACTAATTGTTGAGTTAGCAATTATTATTCTGTACTTTTCTCTTTAAAATCCATTGAATACTTAGAACCAAATCATTAATTAGTCTTAAGTGTGTGCAAATTATAGTTGGGTGAAGAGGATTTGTTTAGGAGTGCAACTCTGACATATATAGCACACAAACGCTTATTGAAGTAATTGAATTGATCCGGGTATCGAGAAATAGATTCATTTCTAACATAGCATGCTTTGCAAAGTAAATGGTTTTGTAGCATGTATAGTTTATGAAAGCTTATACATGTTACCTAATAATTGATTTGACTAGGTAACATATATGGTCTTGGTTACATAGGAAATATTTTAGAGAGAAATAGGTCAATTTGGTAGCATCAAAACTTTAGTTGGACTTGGTCCAAGAATCTTTGTGGAGCTTGAAATCAGTCTGATAGTACACAATGTCCCCAGAGTCGCTAACGAAGTGATCCTGACTTATGCTGTGTAGCAAGTACTTCAATAGATGAAATGGCAATGGCCCAGATTTCTGAGGCTCACGATAATACTTTCCAAGCACTGATTTTGCTGCTTTAGTCTGTAGTGCCAAAACACAAGAAAAAGAGGAAAACAGAATATCAGGACCATACAAGAAAATGCATGCATTTTGATACTATACATATGAGAAAAACAAGAGAATACCGCTTCCACCAAATGGTAATGTGGAATTTGAGGGAAAAGGTGATGGATAACATGGGTGCCAATGTCATGGTGAACGTTGTTAATCCAACCATAGTCACGATCTACTGTTGTAAGACCACCCCTTAGATAACTCCATTCCTGTCAAATTACACAGACAGAGTAAACTTGATGTTCTTTTCAAGTATGGCAAAATTGCACATAAATGTGTTCATTCTTTTGAAGTGCCATCATTCATTAGATGATATATTTAAGGATTCTCTGTTTAAAGTGGGTGAAAATAGTGGAAATTTGGAGTTGGGAGGACAGTATGGTGATGAATTTTACTTTAGAGAAATGTGGTCACAGATCTAATAACTTGCTTGGTATTTGAGTAGCTACGAAAGCTAGTTACTTTTGAGTAGTTCCCTTCAATTATTAATGAAATAAATAATATTTTGAAGTATGATGATACCTGGCCACGGTACCAAGGTAGTTTGTGGCTGTAACCATGATGGTGCAAATAGGTGACAAAATCCAGCCACACGACGAAGATCTATAGATGTTGAAATAAGTGAATAATTGGACACGAGTTAAGCAATTAACTGTGAAGAGTGTGTCAGAGTTAGATTACCAAATAGGGTACCCCATAGAGCTTGAGCATAAAAATTGGACCTATTGTTAGGGAAAGATAGAGAAGCACAGAAAGCACGATGCCCCAACACAGGGTTGAAGTTACCACATCTTTTCTCTCACCAGGAGAGAACAAGTTGCTGTAAGGGTTGAAATGGGAACCTTCTTTCCCTGGGCTTCTGTTCCACTGAAATATGGTTCATATCAGAATGAGAGTGAGAGATGTCAAAGCTAATAACAATAAAGAAATGAAGAATTCAGAGATTGGTTCAAAGTTTAAGGTAAGATTAGCATGTTAGATATTAGGAATAAAGGAATTAAAAACTAGAATAAAATAATGTTGTCATTCTGGAAAAAAGAGGGTCTCACCAGATAAAAGGGATATGCAAAGATTGGAAAAGGAAAAGTGTATCTCAGCATTCTTGTCATGTTGTCTAGATTCTTGTAAACCTTCTCCGTTAACTGAGGTAAAGTCATAAAGACACAATCATGAACAGCATCAAGAAGTTCACATCCCTACATTTTTCCTCTTCTTCTTCTATTGGACCAACAAATCTAACCACTGATGCAAACTGAGAAAAGAAAAAGAGTGGAAATTAAGGAAACTCGTACCGGAACCCAGGATTCATCCTTCTCAACATGTCCATGGTTTTGGTGGTGAGTCCTGTGGCTGATTCTCCTGCAGAATCCATGAGTTGTGCAATGGTTAGGTTGTCAAATCAGACTAAAGATTAGCAGACAAAAGAAATTTAAGGACAAAGTGAACAAGAAAAGTTGCTAAAAGGAACCGACCACCCATTGTATGGTACAAGGATTGAGGAGTGCAATATGTGGCCCACAAAGCTATTCAACTTGGAATTGTTTGAAAAACTTCCATGCCCACTGTTCAACCATCAACAAATTAGAACTCACCAAGATGAAACATATGGATGATAGTCATGGAAAACTTAGTGAAATGTCTAGGCATAACATAGAAAAGGCATAACCATATTTTTAATCAGTTACCAATCATGTCCAAGAACAAACAGGGCCCAAAACATTGTTCCCTGTAGAGGCCAATAGACTGGCCAGAAGAACCAGCTATTGAAGCCAATTGCTGCAGCCACTAATGCTGTGACCACCAAGACATCCCTGAGAACATAACTCAGAGATCTCAGTATGCTCTTCTCCCAGCAATGCTTGGGAATTGCTGCTCTGATATCTGCAATTTTAAAGGGTGGTGGAGCACTTGGATCAAAATAAGTTTGATCTTCTTCCCTTCCCCCATTACCAAAATGTTGCAGAGTTTCTGCTTGAACCATTTTTTCTCAATGCTTCTTTCTCTCTTACAATGTTGCTTTGGAGAGGGATGATTTATATATGTATATATATATATATACACACACACATGTGGGTGTGACCCCATGTGTGATGCTGAGAGAATTCATCAACATCTAGCGCAATACTCATTATATACAAGTAACTGCAATAAATCATATTAATGATGATAACAGCAGATTAAATTTATTAATTGATTTAGTTTTATAGCCTTTATTTGTATTGCTTTGGTGGCTATGTGTGAGAATGAAAAATCTTCCCTCAGAGTTTCTGATACACGTCACCTCACTGTCTTGGTCATATAAGGCCAGTGGGACTAACCAGCAAGGATTTTATTATACCCAGTACAGAAACATGCAAAATGAGCAGAAAATTTTTATTATGGCTATAATTTATTTCAGATTTTAAGTCGTGATGATTTCAAAATATGCCAAATTATGCAAAAACAATTCTAGGAAATACTAACACTTTTGTTATTCTTTTATATGATTCTAATTTTAATATCTTATGAAGAGATTTGAAATTACTCAAAAGTGAATTTCCTTCTCACAATTTGAATTCCTAAGCCTTTTTTTAGTTATTATACTACTTTTCTTTTTGAGTATTCTTTTTCCATGATTAAGTTCTCCATTTCATTCCCTCCCTGCCAAAATTGTTGTTGATTTTTACTTTTCGGAACCAGTTTGGAAAAATTATATTTTTGAAGTAAAAATAGGAGAGACGAGATGTGAGAACTGGAAAACTAAAATTATTAAAACAAAATAAGAGACTAAAAAAAGTAAAAATATTATAGGAAATAAAATTAAAAAGAATTACACCCTTGAGTACCAAAAATATATTTAAATTTTTAATAAAGCATATTGAAAATTCTATTATTAATTTATAACTTGGTGAATGACGTAATTATACCAATATAAATTATTTTATGAGTTCTAACATATGATTTTTTATATTAAAATATTTTTATAAAGTAAAGAAGTTATTCAAATTTGAATTTATAATAAAATTAAAGTAGTAAACAAGAAAAAAATGCTATTTGTTCAAACAAATATTCTCTTTGAGGTTGACTAATCTAGCCATGACAATCCAAATCCACATGAGTATAACATTTAACAAGCCTTTCTCTCTAACACAAAATAAAAATAAATAACTTTTATGAAGCAAAAAATGGTTTTTATTTTGAAAACTAATTAAAAATCTTAACCTTAGTTTACATATATGTAACCTATGCCTATAGTAGGAGAAACCAACAAGGATATAACTTTTCTAATTATAGAAACCTGGAAAGCAAAGAAAACTTGATTTGGATAATTAAGAGTTTTAGATATATATATTACCCTTGTTTAACCGTGACGATTTCAAACATATCAAATTAAAGAGAGAAAAAAAATTCTAGAAAACATTAGATTATCATGATTTTAATTAGGTTTAATGACACATTTTATCACGAAACTATCGTCATTTCGTAAATTTTACAATCTATTTTTTTATACATATTTAAATGTTTTATTATTATATATTTTAAATTATACATATTTTACCACTTTGTTAAATTTATAACAAGTACTGATGTGTGAATAAAACTAGCTCGTTTTTTCACTTATTCTTCTTCTTTTTTTTTGCAAAATAACGTTGTTTTTTATTAATATAACAATAAAGTTTGTGAAAATTGAAAAAATAATCGTAAAGTGAGCGAGAGAAAAACTTTAATAATAGAATGTCAAAAAATTGAAAACTCGTCTATAAATGGGTGTACAAAAATTAAATGATAAAATTTAAACATAATAATAATAAGATTATATAACTTTGAAATTTGAAAGAGTTTTTTTTATCAATTTACTTTTAAACGACTTAAATCTCTTGAAAAAATCTTAATTAATTATTTTTCTTTTATCTAAGTACAAAATGAGGACTTTTCAACATAAGAAGTAATAATTTATTTGTTTTTCTCGTTCTATGTTGATAACACTGAATCTTAATAAGAATGAAATATAATGTACACATGTATTTCAATTTTTTCATTTACTCTTTATGATGCTCTTTTTATTGGTTTGCATTTTTTTTCTCACAAATTCTATTTATATAGAGAAAGACTTTTTAACAAAGAGATAATGAATAATCAATGCTTGTGATATTTTCAAGATGCCTTAAAAAGACTGTCTTCAAATTTCTATGTTGGACTTCACAGTTTTCAAGATAGATGTAATTTCAACACTCCATTATTAAATATGTTCACTGGATCAATTACCAAAATTCATTAGTTATGGTCTCTCATTCATTAAGAAGAATTCCAATAAAAATAAATGAGACAAATTAAAAACTCTTTCTTAATTCTCTTTAATGACATATAATTAATTGAGAGCAACAATTACTAAATAAAATGCTTTTTTCAAAATCGTAACAAATGTTACGAGAGATACAGATTCATCACAAGGAGAAAACGAAATAAAAATATTTTATACTAGGATGTTCTAAGATGATTTGTTGAACTTGATAAGATTTTAATTACGTGTAATAAAACATTGAAATCTGAAACATCACAATTCATGAGTTCAGTACATTTTTCCAACTAATTAATGTTTGGCGTGTTCTCAAAGATGGGATTAAATTGAGGTTTGAACAAAACTTTTTATTGACTTCAAACATGTGTGAAGTTGATATAAACCCAGTCAATTACAACAATTAATGAAGCTAGGTACGTAATTAGTTCCATGAAGATTAATCCATTAATTTTGGACAAGTTTTTTCTTGAATTGTATGAAACACGTACGCATTAATTAATTTGTGAAGTGAGGTGGCCCAAAAAATGAAAATGCCATAAATAACATAAGCTCGATTCGCTATTTGCTGCATTCATGTATTCAAAATCAAGTCTATCATAATCTACCACGTTTTATGCATTTCATTAAAAGTTTTTAAGTCAATTCTAATATTTTTCTAAGTTTAAATATGTTTTTCTAAATTAAAATAAAAAATTATATATTTTTATTGTTATAAAAAAAATTATTATTTTTTTAATATTAACGAGGTAGATTTTTACCTTTTGGTTTTGTATGATACATATGTAAGACCCAAATTATTTAGGTTAATAATTATGGTTTTAAAGCAAATGGGGGATAAAAGTGTCTTTTCAAAAATATTTACAAATATATTTAAAATAATTTAGTATTTATTTATTCTAAATTTTATCTTTTCAAAATTTTAAAACTCTACCTTCGTTATAAGATTATTGGCCGATCAATCATCTTTGCACGATTAGATTACACTAACGAAGAGACAAGATGAGTATATTAAAATAAATCGATTAAAATTTTGGTAGTAAGTTAATGTTTCTGTTATAGTTTTTTTTTTCTGTTTTTAGTTTATGGGAGTTTATACTCCATCTTTTTGAATCAATTGATTAATAAATATAGTCATCATCAGAACAAAGTGAAGATCTTGATTATACACTAAAAACTTATTAAATAAAAATTAATTTTAAAAATTAAAATAATTAGTTACTATATATAGACTAAATTAAAATTATTTTATAAATTAAAAAATTATTAGTTTCAAAAAGTAGTTTTTACTATTATTAAAATATTATAAATTAGTTATTAATTTATTGGTGCTTTTTCAGCGTTTCTTGAAGTTCAAACTGCTTTGATTGCTGAGTTTTATGGAGTTATACATGCTATGGAAGAAGCTCAAAAAATGGGACTTACTAATGTCTGGCTTGAATGTGATTCTGTCTTGGTTTGTGCTGCGTTTACTGTTAGGACTAATGTTCCGTGGATGCTTCAGAATCGATGAAATACTTGTCTTAATTTTTGTGGGACAATCAGGTTTAGGGTAACTCATATTTTTCGTGAAGGGAATGCGTGTGCTGATAAATTGGCTAATTTAGGATTTATTCATAGAGAATCTTTTCATTGG
>Ga0123342_1002040_pt1 | contig 33876 bp, 23 predicted proteins | sample Turbeawhitnodule_FD_89960 | JGI IMG/M metagenome (GOLD analysis project Ga0123342, IMG submission 89960) | Root nodule microbial communities of legume samples collected from Mexico - Turtle bean Mexico white nodule | ecosystem: Host-associated > Plants > Roots > Nodule | place: Mexico: Nepantla... | reverse complement strand
TTTAATTTGAATGCTCTGTTTGTTTTTAAAACTTTTGATGTATATATTAAAATCCCTATGAAGAGGGATATTTTTTTTAGATACAATTATGAGATAGTTATATATATTCATATGTTAAGTAGACAGTGTTTATTTTACTTTTATTTTATTATATATGGGTAAAAAATTAGGGATGTTACAGGGGGTCTCTGGTCGGTGTTGTGTATAAGGGTTTGGACCACCCCTTAAATGGATCACATTTATTTATTTTTTCTTGCCGATAAAAAAAAATCTTTTCGAATTATAGAACTTGGAGGTCTTTTCTAAATTCGAAAATATCTTTTGAATTTTACAATTTGGAATATAATTTTTTGAATTACTGATTAAAGAGTTCATAAGTTAGTTATCTTCTAGATTTAAAAATTATATTTCAAATTGTAGAGTTCGGAAGGTATTTTCTACATTCTTAAAAACCATCCAAACTATACAATTCAAAATACAAAATTATATTCTAATTTTGGAAGGTATTTTTGGATTCGAAAATACCTTTCGAACTCTATAATTTGAAGTACAAAATTATATTTCAAATTGTAGAATTCGAAAGGTTTATATATTATACAATTATATTTCAAATTGTAGAATTCGAAAGGTTTATATATTATACAATTTGGAAATGAAAATAACAAATCCATCATTTTTTTCCAAAAGGTAATTTTGGAATTAAAAGATTTATGGAGGTGCAGAAAAAAAAAAAACTCTGGAGGTGGAGAAAGAACGTGTCATACAATAGTGTTATCAAAGAAAAAAAAATAACTATAACATTCTTCGATATATTCGTCATTATGTTTGGATTGAGAAGGGAAAGTGTGAGGATTTGAGAAAAAAAGTATGAAGAAAGTGAGTGTGTTTAGATTGAGGTATGTTAGAGTACATTTTTAGGAAAGTTTATTGAAGTTTCTTAGTGATATGATGGTTGAAAAACTATTTTGATATTTTTTAAAGATGTAAAATATAAGATTACAAATTTACCTTTGTCTTTAAAAAAAATAGAATAATCAAATATTAGATATTTTTATGTAGATTAGGGTGAATTAAAATTATGTAAGTTATTTTCGATATAATTTAATAATTAATTTTTTAAAAAATACGAGTTATACTTGACGAAAAATAATTTACATGTAAAATTATGAATATATGTAAAAAAAATTTAAAAATTATAATTAAAATCTAAATAATATTATTATATTTATAATTATTATTATTATATAATTTTTTTATTATAGATAACTAAATATTTTTATATTAAAAATTTAGTTTATTATTAATTTTATTAATTATTTTTATTTTATTTTATTAAAATATTTGTGTTAGTTAAATTTATATAATAATTAATATATGTAAAAAGGAAAAAATTTGAGTGAACTGACTTTGATCTCTTACTTTTTTTTTTTTCTTATTTGAGGAGGTGGAGATGATATTTATTGTGCTCATGAGTATATTCTTCTCTTTTATTCTAGATCCAAATAAGTGATATATTTACTCTACTTGTGAAAAATACATCTATACCTTAAAAAAAAGTAATATATTGTAAATATAAAAGTCTTATTGTCAAGCAAAATTTTGTATTACTATGACATAAATATCATATGTGTCTTGATTCTATGACATGTTACATCATCATTTAACATGTAGACCGTAACAATTGAGACCAAAATAGTAAAATGTTACATAATAGAGACAAAAAAAATCAAAACGAAAAAAGAAAAAAAAAGTATATTAAAGGGATTAGTAGCATATTTAAGCCGAAGAAATAAAAGTTGGTGCAACAAAAACAAATTGGGATTCTATTATTGTTATGTGGCTTGTGATGGACCCACAGGAAATGTTGCATTGAGAGGTTCCAATATATGACTTTTGAGAAATATAAATGGATTTTTAAAAAAACACATGTAACTGAAAAAACATTCTTACCTATAAATATGAGCAAATAAAATTTGCCAAAATATCCAACTGCATAATTTAAACAGGGCAGTTTCTTCCTGCTCCCCTACATTTTTTCCCTGCACCCCACAATTTTTTAAATTCCAAAACTGACCCTCACAATTTCGGGATCTAGGAGTGTGCTATGGATTCATCAATTCAGAAGTGAATCATGTTGCATTCCGGATGAGGGGGTGTTCCGGAAGCAAAGTTTGCATAAATTATTGATTTCCAGATTGCTGAATCCGGAAGCTTAATTTCTATTACGGATTGGTGGACTCGGAATGATTTTTTTCAATTATGGATTTCTGAATCCAGAATGCATATTTTGAATTATGGATTGACGGATTCGGAATGATTTTTTCAATTATGGATGTTTTGTATTTTTTTATTTTGGATTAACACTATCATTCATACTACCGGAAGCATCAATCGGGGAGATTACCGGATGCACCAATCCAAAAATTTACCGGATTTTATAATCCAGAATAAATAAAAAAATGTACAGTTTATATAGGGACATTTTTTCTTTGCGCAACCTTGTGGGGTGCATGAAGAAAAATGTAGGGATGTAGGGGTGCAGGAAGAAACTGCTTTTAAACAGGTGACCCAAAACCCACAAGTGCGAGTTTTTTTACCCATTTGTGAACACGTACGAGGATTATAGAACCTGCACTTATACCCTACTCACTACCATGAAATATTTATCTTACCCTTATATGTGATAATAAATGGTAAATTGTAAATTTGATTAACAAGTATTATATCAAACAAGCTTTTGCAATAGTGTTTAAAAAAAAGTTAGAAACTAACTGAAATAACATATCATTAAAAAAAAAATAGAGTAGTCTATGTTATTATTAAAATATAATATTATATATATTTAAGGATTAAATTTTCTTTTAATGATTATATGTAACAACACATGTTCAAAAGGAATGAGTAATGTAAAATATAAAAAAGTTATTTTTTAAAAATTGAAAAATCATTTCAACCTTGATTATGATATAGATTCAGTAGGCTACAGTGTAAAAATTTAATCCCCTTTATTAATTTCTCTAGGAAACAAAACAAGGTGTTAAAACTGAACAATTGAAAGGAAAAACTAAAAGAACCATTCAAATGAAATGGTGGTTCGGAAATGGGGGAAGGAGGAGCTTCCCTCTCTCTGTGACTGTGTGGGTTAGGAGAAGCAGTAGGAGCCTGCGTTCAGACGCGGCGTTGGAAGCCATAGCAAAAGCTTCAGAAGACAGAGTTCCTAACATAGTTCTCTACAATTACCCTTCCTTTTCTGGGGCATTCTCCGCTCTCTTTGCTCACCTCTTCCACACTCGCCACAATCTCCCATCCCTCATACTGCCCTTCTCGGCGGTCCCCTCTCTCGCTTTCAGGTTCCCTTCTTCTTCCACTCTATAAATTTCCTTTCTTTTTGTAATGGGGTTTTGTGTTTCCTGTTGTTGAGCATTTGAAGTTCTACTTTCTGTGCTTTACATCACCTAGAGCTTGAAAACTTGAGATGGGGTGCTGCAAAGTTTTGGTTTTTGAATCATCTATTCATGATCTTTATTTGTGACAACAGGGTTGAAGATTTGTGCACTAATGGCCTTGAGACATGTTATCTACTTGACTTTATTCCTCCCAAGGAATTCCTCTTCGACCTTTCCCGTAAATCAAAATGCAAGTAGGGTTAATTTCCCTTGGTACTGTTTTAATGCTGGTACTATATAGATTTTGTATAGTTCTTTTTATTGCCTATTAATATAATTGTTTTTTTTTATCTATCTAGGATTATTGGGTTTGATCATCGGAAATCCGTTCTTAGAGATATTCCCCCTGCCAATGTTTGCCCTGAGAATATTATGATTAATGTAAATCTTGAGAAGAGTAGCTCCAAAGCTGTTTATGAGTACTTTGCTGGCAAACATTTGGATGTTAATATTTCTGACGTAAGTAAAATATAAGTTATGTGCTTTAATTCTCCAGAATCTCATGCAACCATAGCTGAAATTTTGAAAGATGCCTGAATTTCCTTAAGGACCAGGCTCCATCTTTGGTGGACTCAAAAGACAAAGGCCGAGTGGAGCAAATTCTGAAGTATATTGAGGATGGAGATCTTCGCCGATGGAGCTTGCCTGACATTAGGATCTTTAATGTTGGACTGAGTGAATGGCGATCAAGGTTTAGCTGCATTTCTAATCCATACATGTTTAATCAGGCATGACTGTGCTTCTTTTAAGATTATTTCTGTGTTTTCTTCTTTGTTGCTTCTGTTGAGTGAAAATTTGGAGTTTAATTAAGATAAAATGGATTAAGAAACAAGTGTATTAATCCATAGTATTTTCTTATTCCTCAAGAGTATATAGTTTACTTAGGCCATGTCAAATAGCTCGACCGAGCTAATTAAAATGAATTTTTTTCAATAGCAATTTAAGAACTATTATTCTCTGTGGTACGGATTATAAACATGCATTTCCATTTTTTTTGTCAATTTTGTCATTTATCTATCTCCTGCATGAAAAGGGAAAAAAATAAATTTTGATTAGTTAATTGGTTGTTTGAAGTGAACATGACATGACTAATACAAATTCAGAATTTTCTCTTACAGTCACAGATACACTAATAGTACCTGTCATAGCACCATCTACTATGTTGCTTCCTTGCTTTTATAAGCCGTGTTGTGTAATATTTCAAAAAGTAAAAGCTTCTTTACTATTCTTTGTCTAAGTTATCGTCAATTTCTCTCTTTTTTTAGTTATCCTGGCTTTGCTGAAATTGTTCTGTTCTTTAAAACTATCCTCATTACAGTTGCTGGAATTAAGTGCTGAAGGTTTAATTGCTAAAGGATATTCATATCTTTCAGCTCGCCAAAATGCTGCAAGCAAATTGCTGGAAAAGGTATTCAGGGTTCGACTGGGTAGAGGATTTTATGGAGAGTGCCTGGTAATTTCAGTATACATTCATCTCAGTTTCAGTTGTTACTAATATGCCATAATTTGTATTTCTTTAAGTTTTTGTTGTTTGTTAATTATGAATGGAAGTCAAATTTGTGCCGTGAACTTTGTCTCCTGTTTTTTAATGCTCAATTTATAACTAATTCTTTCCAATTAATTGATTTTGAATGGCAACATGTGATGTGGTGTCCCCACCCCAGTTTGGCAGTTGAGATTTATAATCATTTTTTGTTGCCATGATTGCTATGTAGGGAGTTCGAGCAGATGGGAATTCCAACTTAAGTGATGAAATTGGCAAGCTTCTTAGTGTAAAAAGTGCTGCTACTGGGCTTAGGTGAGGTAGTTTATTGAAAAGAAAGGTTTATCAAATTTATGTTTAATTTTATGTTATTATCTTGTAGCAGAATGATCTTCCCCTGTGGTTGTCTGAGAGAAAGAAAAGTTTAATTTAAAGCTTGACACTAGTTATTGAAATTTTTGTTGAGCATGGGGATTCAAATAGTAATTACATGTGGAAGTTCTTGCCAGAAGAACAAAGGCAACAAATTGTGTCAAGAGTTCCACTATGGCATTGGCATTAGTGCAGTCACCGAGCTAATGTGTAATGCAAATTCTTCATAAAATAAATAGCAATTTCTTCTCATAATTAGACTGAAAATTAAAATAACCTAAAGTAGTGACCTGATGAGTTCCTTGTCTCTACGGTCGACTTAAATGTGTTATGCATTTGATGTTCTCAAATACTCCCGTTTCTCATTGAACTTGAGGCAGGATCTTTAGCACTAATCACCTGTCAGAATTTAGTTATTTCATCATATTAACATGAAATTGTATATATTATGCTAACACATGCATACAAGAGACTTTATTATGTTGAAGATAAGCATTTTGTGCTTGATTATTGCTTGGACTAGGTAAATCCAATGAGATTGATACTATGTTGGTTCCAAATATTTGTTGATCTTTTCTTCTGATTGTAACTGTGGGAGAGAGTTCATAGTATGTCTTCGGCATCCTTTTAGTTTCGGGTTTTTAGTGGTTTAGTAAAGAATCCAAAAAATATTCTTTAAGCTTATAGCCATGATTGCCTGCTATCAAAGAATTATTGAATTATGTAATCTTATGAATTAGGTTTATTCATCATTGACAGGCCAATAGGGGCTGTGATATTCGTGCAAAGGAATAATCTCAAAATGTGCTTGCGTACCACTGATACTGCCACTGATACCTCTGAAGTTGCAAAGGTGTGGCTTCCTTGTTTCACACATTGATACATTTGTGTCTTACCTTTTGATTGTTAGCACTTTGCTACACATTGATGAATTTTCTGCTCTTGGAACCTGAAGGCGTATGGTGGAGGTGGTTCCCCAAGTTCCAGCTCCTTCATAATAAGGATGGATGAGTATAACCAATGGATTACAGGGAATTCATCTTGATGATTTATGGGTTTGAATTTCGAATGTTGGCTTATACTTTTAAACACTTATGGCAATGCATACAAGCTTCATTTGGAGCATCTAGAAGCCCTTCTCACTGCAGAATTGGCCACAACCCTGGTAATGGTGGGTTTGTTATATTGGCTGATGAAGGGTTCGTCATAGAGGGAACCACAATAATTCTTCATGCAGGAATTGACTTCATCTGTAATACCAAAATTTTGAAAACAAAACTCTATGGTTGAATGTGTTTCTTCTATTCAATGTGTAAAAGTCTTCAATCGATATATCCTATTAAGGAAGGGTCTTCCTTTTGAAGGTTATCATCAATTGATAGAATGTTTCGAGTTTCAACCCATCTTAGATAAATATATTGACTATCTTAGCTTATGAAATACAACAAAAGTCCCTTTCAAATAATTCAAACATCATAAATTTTAATTTGTAAGAATTGTTAAAATCCGTCGGAAACACAGTGAATATTATGCCGTGTGCTAGTGGAGTAGTAGTATAGGGTTTTGGTAGGATTAATTTTGGATTTTAATTTCCAAAATCCAAATCTATGGATGTAAAACTGAAGATATGATAAAGAATACTCACACCTAGAAGACGATGACAATTTTTTTTTATCTAAGAAACTTATATTTGATTTTTTATTGTATTTATTTAGACATTTTGTGTTATTATTTAATTATGATTGTTACTAGTTTTGAGTAATTTTTTTATCGTATTTAGAATTTAAGTAAAAATTCAAAATATGAAATATTCCGAGCAAGGGAAAATAATAATATATTATCATCTAATCAAAAAATTACTTTTATTGAATTTCTTTAACGCAATATTCACAAACAAATCTTAATTTTGAATAATGTAAAAAAATCGAGCTAAAATATTTGATATTTAATTTGGTAAAAAATCATCTGAGCAAATAAAAATGTAGAATTAAATAATAGGAAAGAAACTTATGAACAAAACAAGCGAGCAGTAATCTATTGATGGTGTGTTGAGCTTCAAAATCCAAATTAAAATCTCTGGAAAAATGTAAAATATGTGGCTCCATTTTGCCTTAGAAATTTACACAAAATTGACCTGAGCACCACCTTTTTTCTCTCTCAATTCTCAATTTATTTGAAATGATACTATTAAAGGCAAAAGGAAGAAACCTAATTGAAAAAAAAAATAACACTATTTCCTGAGAAAATGAAATATATATGCATTGATGATTTTGAGTAGTAATTGATGAGTGTTGCTGTGATGGAAAAAACATAAAAAGAAGCAGTGATGAATTAATATACAGGGCAGCCATCAACCACTATGCCCTTTGCTGTAGGGCAAGTTGCAAGGGGACAATGCTCCCCATCATTTCCCCACCAAGAAATACTTTTGTTTTCCAGGCCTACTGCAAAGTAGAGCAGAACAGCCATAAAAGCAACCCCTGCATCAAGTGCTGCTGATAGAACATAGTTGTATCTCTGCCACCACTTCTTCCTGTAACGGAACACAAAGAAGTTGAAAATAGTTCCAATTATAATCCAAGCATTGTAGTTCAGTGCTGTTGCTGGTGGCATCATTCCAGTTGCCCCCAGAAGGACTGGAAGATTGATCAATGGAATCCATGACTGCTTCGGGAATGCCTTGTGCAATAGCCAAACTAGTATTGGTCCTATTGCACCTCCAAGGAAAAACCAATTCAATGCTTGGTAGTTTCCATGAGAACCGAAGATCCTCCTAGGTCCCACCAAACCCCAGATAACTGATGCATCAAAGAAAACATGATCACTTGGACATGTCCAGGGACTGTCTTCAGGAAGGAGGTCTCTATGGCATATGTTATGGACAGAGTTCAGCAACCACCATGCTACACCAGTGTTTATGGATCCAGCAAGCATTGTACCAATGAACTAGATTCGTTCAACACAAGGTAAACATGTAATATATGAGTGTAGTGCAAGTTGTTTTTGAGTGACACAAAGGTATGAGGTGAGAGGAAATAAACATGATGAAAATACCTGTACTAAAAACATTGATCTTGGAGGGATCTTCATGTAGTGGCCGAGCTTGAAATCGCTAAGGAAGGAGACAGCCTGAGCCATGCTTATGTAACCAAAGGTTTTGAAGCATACATTTGCTATTGGTCTTCCGGGATAAATGATACCAAAGATATACTCGGTAATAACATTTAGTCCTGGTGTCTGTTGGCAGAGCATGAGATTAAAAAGATTTCAATTTGGAAATTCAAATCCTATAAATAACCTTTCAAAAAGTCCTTAAGTCTCATTTGTTTCTGATCATCAGAAGGAGTTTTTAACTTTTTTTAAAATCAACACATAGCACCACTGTAGTGCCCGCTACAATCATTACACAAGTCAGCTTTAGTCTGCATAGCATGCTATTTAAGATACAGAGAAAATGTGTCTTGATCACAAATTTGGAACAAGGAAAAGTTGTATCTGATTTTTGGTGTATATTGTAGATGTGTGCATATAATAAAATTGACATAATGTACAGGTGCCAGTTTTTTTGTTGAAAATAGTGGAACTACAGGAGACTGCATTTTATATGAATTCAACATTTTGTGGATAAGATGAATTAACATTGTTTAGAAGGGGAAGGGAGCAAAAGTTGCAAGACTTTAACCTGGTTTGTGGTAGCAGTTATAACACTAACTGGGAGTGTAAATACGAAGGCCAAGGCTGAAGCAAAGACAAGTCCCCACCACGGCATCTGAACCTGGTCATTTAGAAAGATGCATAGCATGAGAGAAACCACAAGCGTCACGCCCAGCATAACATGAAACCACCAAGAAGGTATGTCTTTGTATTTTTTCATCATTTTTGTGTGGATATCTTCTTTGCCTGTTGCTGAAGCACGATATCGCTCCATAATCTCCCTGCATGTTTAAGTAAACGTTACCAAACAAATTTAGTCTTAAAAGTATAACAAATAGGGTTGAGTAATGATTCATAAGGGAGCATTATTTACCGTCCATGGAAGAAAGCAACATGTGTAAGGGTGGATGCAATGGTGGCAAATCCTAATCCGTAAGTGAGAGAGAAGAAGACACTAAGATTAATTCGACCTTGTTGGTTATACTTGTCAAGATCTAGCTCGAAGTTTTGATTGACAATTGCAGATATGTTGTATTCTTGGCCATTGGATGTGAACAAGTCTGATGAGAAAATAGGAAACCTATTTGCATTGTACATGTTAAAGCCCCAGTATGCAATAGGAATCACAGCATACACTATCAGTGCATAGCCCACAAAAATGTTGACAATGGCAAAGAAGGGTGAGATGAGAGGGCTGAACAAAAATGATGCTACAGCAGACCAGTCAAGTGTGAGTGCACCAAGTCCCAAGCCGTTCATTCCCGAGCCTAGCTGCTGAGCCGTCACTGACTTTGAGAATATCCAACACACCCATGATATGTTTGTGAGCGTTGAGAAGAAGTATCCAGGGACCACATACCAAATAAAACTGCAAACTAGTGCAATAAAGAAAAACTTTGCCCTCGAAAACCCGCCATCATCTTTCTCATGCATAGCCCTGCATATCAGCAAGGTTTATCATACAACTCCATTTTCTTCATGAGATATGAAAGCACATGAAAAGGAAGAGGAGAAATAGTAAGAGAAGTGAAGGAGAAGGAAAAGGAAATAGAAGAGATAGATATACCGGAAAAGAGAGACCTGAACGAGGCTACTGGGCCACCACATGTGGGCAGGCTCCACCACATACTTCTTCAGCAACCCTGCCCAACCGTATCCCAACACCTGCACTCACATCCACCCAACCCAACTCGTTCATATTCGTTCACGATCACTGTACTTTTTCTAAAGAAAAGGTTTAAATGATTACCTGAGTGGTGATGACGAGGAGCCATGAAGCAAGGAAAGATATTTTCCTCCCATAAAAGGCTTTCACGATGTTTATGATGCTCACCGCGTAGGACGACCCGTTCCCGAACGCGCTACCTGCATTGGCGAATATGGTGACGAGGACGTGCTCCTTCATGTTGAAGGGCCCCGGGTTGAAGGAGAACCGCTTGGACCCGAACCCGGGGATCCGGAAAGTGGTGGTGGGGAGGAGCTTGGCCATGAGGTGGCCAATGGGGAGCATGGCCACCTGCACGGTGATCTGAGTGATGACGAGTGGCTCGGTTCGGTAGGCGAAGAACTGGTTGAGGAAGGACAAGAGGGAGCATGAGAGCAAACCCAGGAACCACATTCGGAAGGTCCATACCGGTTGGTTCGGGTCATCCGTGTTCCTCACCGTTAATCTCACTTCCTCTATGGGAGACTCTTCTTCCTCATCTTCTTCCACGCATGCCTTTTCTGGGTCTTCGCTCTTCACTGCCGCCATTTCTATGCTACGTCTTCTTTTCTTCAAAACTTACTTTCTCACTACTCTTTATATATTAACTATTATTAACTCATTAATTAAGTAATTAAGTATTAAGTAATTGTTTAAGCTGTTACACTTAACGGATAATATTGGGTTCAATGGATTTATACTCGTAACTCACTAACCTAAGTATAATATTATTTACACTTTTATTTCTCTCATCTAGCATCATTTTGTTTTTATTTTAATATTTAGCACTTTTTTATTTTTATTTCCCTATCTAGCACTATCTTAAAAATAAAAAACAAAAATTAATAAATTAAAAAAATTAATAATTTTAATTTTAAATATATTAAAAAAATAAATATTTTTAATGTTTAAAATGATATTAATGAATAAAAAAATGAGTTTTTACAAAATAAAAATAAAAAACTAATAAATTAAAAATGTTTAGTTTAAAATTTTTTTAAGAATGGAAAAAATAAAAAATTAAACCCTACAACAACACAAAAATTGAATCTATAAACAAAATTAGTATTTATTTATTATTTGATGATTTAATCATGTTAATTTCAAGTAAAAATATACAAGACATAATTATAAAAAATCAAAGTCAATTAGTATTCATTAGTAGTGGACACACATATAATATTGAAGTGTCTACTACAAAAAAACAAACTAATGCAAATGTTATAAAAAAACAAACTAATGCAAATGTTATATTTAATGCTTAAAAATGAGTAGACACTTTAATATTATCTTCACTACTAATTAATATTAATTGACTTTGAATTTTTATAATTATGTCCTATATTTTTTACTTGAAATTAACATAATTACATCATCAATAATAATAAAAATAAATATTAATTTATGTTTATATATTCAACTTTTATGTTGGTGTAGGGTTTAATTTTTTATTTCCTTCATTTAGAAAATATTAAACTACACATTTTTAATTTATTACTTTTTTATTTTGTAAAAATCCCATTTATTTATTCATTAATAACTATTTTAAACATTAAATTTATTTTTTTAATGTATTCAAGATTAAAATTATTAATTTTTTTAATTTATTTTTTTTTACTTTTAAAATTGTGCTAGATAGGGAAATAAAAATAAAATGATGGTAGACAGAAAAAAAAATAATGTAAATTGTGATATAAAGAATTCAGTCACAGATTTTTTTTTTACTTTAAAAATATTAAGGTTGTCATTTTTTTTGTGTTTTTGGAAAGTGTAATGATCAATTAACAACTCCAACATTATAAGTCCTAATATTATTATTTTAATATTTTTTATATTAGTAAGTTATAAATTTATCATTTATTATTTATATTTATTTCTAAATTCAAACAATATGGTTTTCAAACTATCATTTTGCTTTTGGAAAGGTATGATATGAGCGCCAGATGCTATTCCGAGACACTTAGGACTTATCTATCATGAACAACTCTACTTCATTTGTTTTTTCAGTTACTACAATTCTATTATTGTTTACAGAAAATTATCTTTTTTTATAACTACCTTTTTCTTAAATAATTATTTAATGACTATAATAAAATATTAACAACTTTTTTAATAATAAAATTTTATAATAGATGATAATAATAACAATGATAAGTATAAAGAAAATAATATAATATATATAGTTATATATATTGGTATAAAATAGGATAATGATACGATTATAACTCACCATTTTTTATACAATTATATTACAATTCTTAATATTTATTTCTGAATCATAGTACAGCTCTAAAAAAATGTCAACTATCATTTTCGTATAAAATAACGTACATTTCAACCTATCATAAATCTACTGAGCATAAGAATGTGAATTTGAATATTTGGAGTTAAAAAACTGAATTCTGGTTAAAGTTACTTGACACTTAAATAAATTATTACATTTTATTATAATATAATATTTAAAGAAAACAGAATAGTTGTTTTTATTATTTAATGTGTTAAATAAACTTTATTTTATTTTCTAATTAAAAACTCCCACCTGTTTACCTAATTTCTTATTTATTTAAGCTTGATGCACTGCACTCGTTAAAAATATTGATTCAATGTAAAATCTCACTTAGGAGGATTGTTCTCAATATTTTAACTTCAATTATTATTTAATAGGAATTGCTATTAAAATTTAAATACATTAATTTAGTGTTACAAATATGATGAAAGCATGGAAGTTTAGGTGTGCTGATAAAAAAATAAAATAAAAAATGGAAGTTTAGGTGTGAGAATTTTAACTAGGCATTATTATGTATCAAGATAACGATGGGTGTTAAAATTTTAATTTCTTATCCACTAATCACACCATGCATTCTACTAAGATGTAAATACATTAATTTAGTTTTATTAAATTTTTTTCTTCTGTAAAGTATAACAATATAACTACTCTTGATCTAGTTGTGAATAAAGCCATTTTTAATGCATATCATAATATGGGTGTTAATTTACTTGTTATAGGTATCAATATGCTCCCTCTTCTTTAATACTTCATGTCTATTCAATGCAACACTAGGCTCAATTTTCTATTTAGCACCATTTACACTTTTATTTTCTTATCTATCATCCTTTTGTTTTTATTTCTCTATCTAACACTCTTTTATTTTTTATTTCCCTATCTAGCACCATTTCAAAAATAAATAAATAAATAATCAATTATTATTTTTTTGATAATTTTAATTTTGAATGCATTAAAAAATAAATATTTATAATGTTTAAAATAATTAGAAATATAATTAATTGACTTTGGTTTTTTTATAATTATGTCATGTATTTTTTACTTTAAATTAATATGATTACATCATCAATAATAATAAAAATAAATACTAATTTATGTTTATAGATTCAACTTTTATGTTGTTGTAGAGTTTAATTTTTTTTATTTTCTTCATTCTTAAAAAAATAATTTTAAACTAAACATTTTTAATTTATTACTTTTTTATTTTTATTTTGTAAAAACTCATTTCTTTATTCATTAATTATATTTCTAACTATTTTAAACATTAAAAAGATTATTTTTTTAATGCATTCAAAATTAAAATTATAAAAAAAAATTATTATTTTATTTATTTATTTTTTAAATGGTGCTAGATAGGGAAATAAAAAATAAAAGGGTGCTAGATAGGGAAATAAAAACAAAAGAGTGCTAGATAGTGAAATAAAAACAAAAGGGTGCTAGATGGGGAAATAAAAGTGTAAATGGTGCTAGATAGGTAATTTAGTCACAATGTTATCATGCTTAGATGTTATGTAATTTGCACTTTAATTTTAAAATATTTCATTTTAATTTTTTTTTTATTATGAGTTGTTCTTAATAAAAAAAAATATTCCTATAAGCTGAAAGGTCTTATTTAAAATTATAGATCTCAAATCTAGTGTTATACTCCATTAAAAATATCTTTTAAAACCCAAATTTAAAATCGTGACTTTAGTATGACTTTTACACTATAAATATATCCTAAATCCTAGAATGTAATTCAATAATTAAAAATCAGAAGGGAAGAAACTCTTTGTTTAGGTTAAATCTCAAAGAAAACCTTGCAATCACACTTACATAACATTCATACTATTTTAAATAAATATTATGAATTATATTAAATTAAAATATAAATTCAAAAAACTCCTAAGGCAGTTCTCTCTACAATTTCGTAATGAAGGTCTCTTCATTTATTTGGAATGTTAGAGGTCTGAGAAATCACAAAATTGTGGAGATGTTGATTAGTTTACTTAAACTACATAAACCCCTCCTAGTTTTTCTTGTTGAACCTATGATGTCGTACACTAATGTTTTCGACGTCCTTTTCAAATCTGTTAATATGCATTTGGTGGATACATCTCTTATTGTCAATAAAGGTGTTAAGCTTTGGTGTTTGTCGGTTTCTAATCTTGTCCAAGATTTCTTGGTCAATGATCAATTTATTTTTGTAACTTGTCTTCTATATGATAAATGTTTTAGTTTTGCTTGAGTTTATGGTGCTAACACATACTTGGCTAGACAGTTTTTGTGAAGGGAACTTAGTTCCTTCACAAGGCATTGGTGTATTCTAGGAGATTTTAATATTGTGATCTCAGCGGATGATTGTAAAGGGGGACTCCTAATCAGGTTTCTTATGATTAATTCCTTAATTGGGTTAATACTAATGATCTTTCTTGTATGTCGTTTACTGGATCTTGTAATGGAAGGAGAGGGTTGCATAAAATTCATAGAAGACTGAATAGAGTTTTATGTAATGGAGTGTGTCTGGATGAATAAGATTCTTGTACTTATCAGGTTCTTGTTAAAAGTTGTACTGATTATTCCCCTATTCTTGCTAGTCTTGCTAGTAATTCTTTGAGGAAGGTTAACCATTTTTCTTTTCTATGTGGCTTTAGGACACTTCATGTCTAAAGCTTATTCATGATTCTTAGGCTAAAAAGGTTGTTGGTTGTCCTATGTTTATTTTGCAACATAAGTTAAAAAGGTTGAAAATTGAACACCGAGACTGGAATAAAAATTCTTTTGTTAATGTTCACAATGCAGTTCTTCTTAAGCAGGGTCTCCTCCTTGGTATTCTACAAGAATTAAAGACTGCTAGTTTGTCTGATATTGATGGGCTTCTCTGTCAAGAAAAGATTGTTAAGGAAAAGCTTGATCATGCTCCTCACTATCAATATTTGTTTTGGAAAGAAAAGGCTAAGATGTTATGGTTAAAAGATGGAGATCGAAATACTATTTTTTCCCATGTTGTGGTCAAAAGGATAAATAATTCTAGTGGGGTTCATCGTCTACAGATTGATAATGAGGTTACTGAGGATCCTAAACTCATTGAGGTTCATATTTTGGACTTTTATAAAAATCTTTATGTTGAGTTTATTCCTAATGTTCCGAATACAAGTAATATGGTGGATTTTATTGGTTCTTATATTCCTGAGTTAGTTTCATCTGAGGAGAATATGATGTTGATTAAATGTCATGATTTTTTTGGAAATCAAGACTGTTATTTTTAATCTTAATGGTAATAGTGCTCCTAGTCCTAATGGTTTTGGTGGTGTTTTCTATCATTCTTGTTGTGACAATATTGGGAAAGATGTTTGCAATGTTGTTTAACAGTTTTTTAAACAGAATTGGATTCTCCCTGAAATGAATAGTAATGTGGTATCTCTTATTCTTAAGATTCAGGGTGCTGAGTCCTTAAAGATTACATGTCAATTGTTGTTGCTAATTTCAAATTTAAGATTATTTCCAAGATACTAGTAGGCTTGCACTTGTGGTTGCTATAATCATTTCTCCTAATCAATATGGGTTTGTGCAGGGTAGAAAGATTCAGGAATGCATTGGTATTACTTATGAAGCTATTAACATGCTTTCTAAAAAGGTTAGAGGTGGTAATGTGACTTACAAAGTTGATATTCATACAACCTTTGACACTTTGAGTTGGAAGTTCTTATTATTAGTTTTGACACGCTTTGGTTTTCACCCCTCGTTTGTCGGTTGGATTAGTACAATTCTCCGTTCAACTATGCTTTTGATCATAATAAATGGTAGTTTGATGAGTTTTTTTTCCTTGCAGTAGAGGTGTTAGATAAGGTGATCCTTTGTCTCCTTTACTTATCTGCCTTGTAGAGGAAGTTCTTAGTAAAGGTATCTCTAAGCTTGTGAATGATAGAAAAAATTTACATATGGCTAGTCCGCAAGGTTATCTCATTCCCTCTCATATTTTATATGCTGATGAGATATTTGTTTCGTGTATGGGGATATTAAGTCTCTTGGAAATTTGAGTATTTTTCTTAAAACATATGATGATTTTTCTGGTCAATATGTTAATAACTCTAAAAGTAGTTTTTTCACCATGGATAATTCTGTCAAATTTGTCACCAAAATTCAACGTATTATTTCTTGTCGTCATGGTTGTTTGCCTTTCAATTATTTAGGAGTGTTTATCTTGTTGGTGCTCCAAAGTGTCGATTTCTTCAACCTTTGACTGATAAAATCAAATTGAAGCTAGCATCTTGGAAAGGTAAATCTCTTAGCATAATGAGTCAAATTTAGTTGGTCAATACGATGATTACTAGATTTCTAGCTTATAGCTTTAATATGTATAAATGGCCTATCACTTCTTAACCAAGTTGAGCAATGGTGTCAAAATTTTATTTGGACTGGTGATATTCTGAAAAAAGACATAGTCACTGTGAATTGGGATACAATTTGTTCTCCTCTTGAGAATGGAGGTTTGAAGATTATTAATCTTCGTCATGAAAATAATGTATATCTTCTTAAGCTTGCTTGAAATTTTGGTTATAGCAACATGCCTTGGTCTTTGTTCTTGAAAGTCATGGTTTTTAAATCAAAATACGAGTTTAGAATGGTTTATAGATCCTCTTCTCTTTGGCCTAAAATTAAGCAGTTTTATTTTAATATACTTGATTATACTTCTTGGACGATTGGTACAAGTTCTTCTATTAATTTATGGAATGATAAATGATGTTCTACTACTTCTTTAGCAAATATTGTAGAGTTATCTGCTGGTGCTAGCATTTCGGATTCAGTCTCTCAGTTTTGGACAGGTTGTGATTGAAATATTCTCTTATCTTTACAGCAGATGCCTCACTTTTTTAATCATATCATGGTTAGGGAGGAATAAGATATTCCTAATTGGATTCTAGATGAGTATGGTTATTTCTCTTTTAAATCGGCTAGGACTTTTTTCTTGGAACCAGGAGTTCCCTGTGATTGGGGTAAATTCATTTGGTCTTCATCTATTTTGTCTTCCAAAACTCTAGTACTCTGAAAAGTTTTTCATTGGTGACTTCCTACAAATCAACATATTCATAATAAAGGTTTGCATATATGGTCTATGTGTATGCTTTGTGAAAAACATGAGGAGCCTATTCAACATTTATTTTTTTAATGTTCTAATGCTTTTCATATTTGGAGTTGGGTTCGACTGATCTTTCTTACTTCTCATTTTTTGTAGAACACGTATCGGTGAAATGTCTCATTCAAAAAATATTTGTTGGATTTCTGACAATTCTAACACGATTCTAATACAATTTTAAAAAAATATTAATTTTCTAAAAACTTAAATTTATTGTATAAAATTTTATTATGATTATAGAAATAATTGAGAAACATCTTTTTCTTTCAAAAAAAACCTAAACATGCTTATGTACATAAATATTTATTATCAATAATTCATAATTATATAATATATAGATTTGTGTTCTCGTTCCTACATTTTAGAGATTATACATATCTTCGTGTCTATGTGGTATCAGTGTTTGTACTACATAAAATAAAAATTAATATTTAAAAATATATCAATAAAAAAATAATAAAAATATATTTCTACATACAATTTCTTGGAAACATTTCGGACAAATTTGTGAACATACATAACATAAAAATAAATTACAGTATTTTTTATGAAATATTGTTTAAAATTAATAAACAAGGGTATACCGTGATGAAACTTTTTAAAATTTAACAAATACAAGCGAGCAACATATTTTTTAGTTGTATTTGAAATTTAAATTAAGAAATGAACTTACTCCTAATTTTATAAATATTAAGTAATAGACTTTAATTAATAATTAAAAATTGAGAAAATAAATTACGAATATGTGTTGGGTTAGTTGCCTAAATTTATATTCACATGCATAGTTTTTGTTTTGGTTTTGGGTCGTTGTCTAAAAATTACTTTTGTATATATATAAAAAATAAAAAATAAAAAAATTTCACTTTTGTGTATCTTGAAGTACACGAAATGTATACGTATACGCTCATTTCAACCTGTATTCATGACCACTACTTTCGTCAGCACAAAACCCTAAACCCTAATTTAAAGCCAAACCAAACCAAAGCAACCCAAACCCTCCCCTCTCTATCGCCCAATTCCACACCCTTTGTTTCACTATTTCCAATTTGCCATGGCCGCCGCCACCGCCTTGCTCCGTTCTCTCCGCCGCCGAGAATTTCATACTTCCTCTTTCTCCGCCTTTCGATCGGTACATAGCCGCTGCCTTTTTTGCATCTCCAAGTTCACTCTTTCTACGCGATTAATTTCAGTTCTCATTTTTCTTTGATGTGTGCTGAATTGTGTTATGTAGCAAATCAGTTATTGGCTCATTTTATTCTTCACTTAGCTGCTTAGAATCTGTAACTTTTCTTGTGTACATATTTTTTCCTGATTGATCCTTAAGATCTCTTAGACGAGGTTCCTTATATTCCGCTTGTGTGAAATAAAAATATATATGAAGATTTAGCTTTTTTAATATTACGTACTGCTGGATCTTGGAAATTAACGATTTTAGAAAGGTTTGAGAACCGGACTTACGTGATACACAATTTCTATAGATCATAGAAGCAATTATTACTTTGAGATTAATGGCTTATGTATAGGCTCGAAATTTTGCTAGATTTTCTGTGTTTTTCTGTGCAGCTGACTTCATTGTTACTCAATCACTTATGGATGCTGTTGCTTTGTTGTATCTATATTTTTTAATCCATAATTGACAAATTTAGAACTGCGTATATATTCGGGACCTACAAAGTACATGAACTTATGAACACTAGTTGAAATCATGGCGTCATTTGTAGAATAATGATGGTTGAACTTGTGTTGATCTCATGGTGAACATTATTCCGAAGGTAATTTTAATTTCTTTCGTATGGTTGTGTAGTTCACGAGCGGCACAAGGACATCATATGTAGGTCACAAGTGGGCTAGTTTGTCCCGACCATTCAGGTGCAGTTTGCAGTTCTGTTTTTTAGTTTTCATACTTATATAAAGAGATAGATATTGTACTTCTAGTCTCAAATTTATTCATTGTAAAACTTCATCCTCACGCAGTTCAAAGCCTGCTGGTAATGATGTTATTGGAATTGATCTTGGTACTACCAATTCATGCGTTTCTGTTATGGAGGGAAAGGTAAGATTCTCTCTCTTAATTTGTTTGGACATGTTTTCAGTGGTAATGTCTGTGCTGACTAACAGTTATGTCATTTTCAGAATCCTAAAGTCATTGAAAATTCTGAAGGAGCTCGAACAACACCATCAGTGGTTGCCTTTAACCAGAAAGCGGAACTTCTTGTTGGTACACCTGCCAAGCGTCAGGCTGTGACTAATCCTACAAACACACTTTTTGGAACCAAGCGAATGATCGGTAGGCGGTTTGATGATCCTCAAACTCAGAAGGAGATGAAGATGGTACCATTCAAGATTGTTAAGGCACCCAATGGAGATGCTTGGGTTGAAGCCAATGGGGAGCAGTACTCTCCCAGCCAAATTGGTGCTTTTGTTCTCACCAAGATGAAGGAAACTGCTGAATCATATCTTGGAAAGTCAGTTTCAAAAGCTGTAATTACTGTACCAGCTTACTTCAATGATGCACAAAGGCAGGCAACAAAAGATGCTGGCAAAATTGCTGGTCTTGATGTCCAGAGAATCATCAATGAGCCCACTGCTGCTGCACTTTCATATGGGATGAACAACAAGGAGGGTCTCATTGCAGTTTTTGATCTTGGAGGTGGAACTTTTGATGTGTCCATCTTAGAGATTTCTAGTGGTGTTTTTGAGGTATTAAAACTTGTTCTTCTGTGCCTTTCTTAACCTGTCATTAGGAATAATTTTAGAAAATTTTTACTGATCACATTTTTGTGTCCAGGTGAAAGCAACAAATGGTGATACTTTCTTGGGAGGAGAGGATTTTGATAATGCTTTATTGGACTTTCTAGTGAACGAATTCAAAAGATCTGAGAGTATTGACCTTTCAAAGGATAAGCTTGCCTTGCAGAGGCTTCGGGAAGCTGCTGAGAAAGCAAAAATAGAACTATCTTCAACATCTCAAACAGAAATCAATCTTCCTTTCATCACTGCTGATGCATCTGGTGCAAAGCATCTGAATATCACATTGACAAGATCCAAGTTTGAGGCTTTAGTAAACCACTTGATTGAAAGGACAAAGGCACCGTGTAAAAGTTGCTTGAAGGATGCTAACATATCTATCAAGGATGTTGATGAGGTTCTCCTTGTTGGAGGGATGACCCGAGTGCCTAAAGTCCAGGAGGTGGTTTCAGAGATCTTTGGAAAGAGTCCTAGCAAAGGAGTAAATCCTGATGAGGCAGTTGCCATGGGAGCAGCTATTCAAGGTGGTATCTTACGCGGAGATGTTAAAGAGCTATTACTCCTCGATGTCACTCCACTTTCTCTGGGTATCGAGACTTTGGGTGGTATATTTACCAGGTTGATCAACCGGAACACCACAATTCCTACGAAAAAAAGCCAGGTAATCCTTAAAGATTGTCTTAGACCACTGTTTTCTACTTTCCAGTTCCCTTGGTCAGTCTTTCGAATGTAACATTGAAATTGTGCAATTATATGCTTAATTAAAGGGCTTAAATAAATTCTTGCAAATTAAAGAGCTTAGATACTGCACTTATTTTACCCAGTTTAGTAATTTTAGATGTTTAGCCATTTGATTTTGTTAAATATACTTTTTGCTATTAGGTAGAGTCTACTTCTTACGTATGTTATTATTGTTTCAGGTGTTTTCAACAGCAGCTGACAATCAGACTCAGGTTGGTATCAAGGTTCTACAAGGTGAGCGAGAAATGGCTACAGACAACAAAATGCTTGGAGAATTTGAGCTTGTTGGCATTCCTCCATCCCCAAGAGGTATCCCTCAGATTGAAGTCACATTTGATATAGACGCCAACGGGATTGTTACTGTCTCTGCCAAAGACAAATCCACTGGGAAAGAACAGCAAATCACCATCCGATCATCCGGAGGACTCTCAGAAGATGAGATCGATAAGATGGTCAGAGAAGCAGAGTTGCATGCTCAAAGAGACCAAGAAAGAAAGGCTCTCATTGACATTAGAAACAGTGCAGATACAACCATCTACAGCATTGAGAAGAGTTTAGGTGATTACAGAGAGAAGATTCCCAGTGAAGTGGCCAAAGAGATTGAAGATGCAGTATCAGATTTGAGAACTGCGATGGCAGGGGAGGATGCTGATGTAATTAAGGAAAAGCTTGATGCAGCGAACAAAGCTGTCTCCAAGATTGGACAGCACATGTCAGGTGGTTCTAGTGGTGATTCCTCCACTGGAGGTTCTCAGGGTGGTGACCAGGCTCCCGAGGCGGAGTATGAAGAAGTCAAGAAGTGAGATATTTAGGCATGGTTACTATTGTTTCCTCCCATTAATCATCACATAATTTCAAGAATACAAGGTTACTTTGTATCTAATGTTGAAAGCCATTTTTTTCTAGAAGGCTCTTGATTTGTAGCACTTTTGTTGGAGTCCGAAGACGGCTGCCTGAATAACGATATCGAATTTTTTGCACAAAATTAGTTCTGTTGTGATTTTCTATTGTTAATGTTTTGCTCTTGGATTGGAGATTTGCATTCACATGTTAAACTGCCAACGCCCTCGTCTCACTTTAATTATTCCCTTTTCATGGTCGCACTTTCCTTTGCACGTCCCCAGTACACCTTGATTTAGAGTAACCAGCAAGGGGTTGCCAATCTGTTCAAAAATTGTGTTCTCTTTTGCTCCTTCAAAATGCTGGACTTGTTGCATGTTCCCATAGCCCTTAAGAAAAGTTTTAGTTGAAGTTTTACTTTCTCACTAAAATGATAAAAGATTCGTAAATTTATTCGTGTCTTGAGAAATGCTCTAAATATCATGATAAAGACCCTTTTAAGGGTGGTGGAAAACGGAACCTAAAAACACTTACAGAATTATTAGCCTTTTTATATTAATTTATTCTATCATAATGAAAAATAAAAATTTAATTTATAATTATTAAAAGTTTAAATTTTATATCTTTAAAATAATACAATAAAAAATTATACTTTTAACTATTTTTTTTTAATTTGAAAAAAAAAACAAACCAATCTGTCCCACCAAATTTACGACACTGGCAAGTCGCATTTTATCATTTTTAAATACCTTTATTTTGTTTTATAATAATTTTTAAACAATTATATTCTTAGAGAAGTATTAAAGTTATCAAACTCTTAAAATTAATTTTTTAGATATGAAGATTGGAGGAACGAATGAAGAAAATACAAATAAAGTCCAATCATCAGATAGATGAAGTTCTTCTAACAAGAAATATTGCTTTGAAGCAACATCTATAAATGAGAGATTGAAGATGTGTGACATTTCATTCTTAGGAGTTGATCATTGGAGACAAGGTTGAAGGAGAAATAATAAGATCACCCTTTAGATAGCAAGCTTCCTATGCATTTGTATTATAAATAGAACCTAGAAGTATAAAAAAACTTTTATCAATGATTGGTGACAGTAAAATAAAATCCTTAAATAAAAATCAATTTTAGATAAAATAAAAATTAGTTTTAAAATTTAAAAAAAAATAGTTTCTCTATTTATTAAATTAAATATTATTTTAGAACTAAAAAAATTATTAGTATCTAAATTAATTTCTATTGATAAATGTTTTTTAAATTCGTATATAATTAGCTACCAAGATTTTGGTTACCAACTTTAGAATCTAAATAATTGATAGGTAACTAGATATCCATCACAAATTAATTTATTAATAATAAAAACTAATTTAGATATTAATAATTTGTTTAGTTTCTAAATATCTAATTTAATTAATATAATAATTAATTAATTTTTATCTTTAAAATTAATTTTTATTTAATGATTTTTTTAGTGATATGAAATGATGTTTGGAACTTAGTTTCTCAACCAAGAGAAAAAAAAGAACAAGATAAGAACGAAATGAGTATATAAAAGCAAGCGAAAGGAAAAATAATAAGAAATAAAATTAGAATAATAGTTTAAAGCTATATAACCAATAACAAGTTATAAACTTTAGTACAAAACCAGTAACAACATTAAAAGTTATTAAAATACTTCGTACCTTTGTTTCTCCTAAAAATGTTAGCTTGTATCATATGAATCTTAAAAAAGTGTCTTCTTAAATAGTTTTATTGAAGAAGAATAAGTGTTTGTAAAATAATCCCTACGTTTGAAGATCTATCTAATATATATTATGTTTATAAATTGAAAAAAAAAAACTCTGCATAGAAACAAGCTTGACTTTAGAGAATGAGATCTCCAACACATCTCTCACGCTGAAAGTGAGAATTCGTGCGTGGGATAACACTCATTAAGATAGGCTTAAAATAACTTTAATACCATATTACGAAGTAAATTTTAAGCCTATCTCAACCCCATATAAACCAGCTCATGAGGTTTGCACCCATTTATATACAATGAAATGTCTTAATCTCTAGTTGAGGTGGGATATCCAAAAGAAGTTAATTTTTATTTTTTTTCTTAAAAAAAACTCTATGAAAAACTTAAATTATTTCCTTCTATATATATAAAAGTATATTTTGATGCTTTGTGAGTGCGTAGAAATTTTGAATGATATAGACCTCAGCATCACATTATTGATTTCCTGTTTACACATGTATTTATTTGTCTAATTTATTGCTTTTCTTAGAAGCTACTTTTGTCTCATTATGATTAATTCGTTTTGACAATTTCAATGGAGAAAGATACCTTTATCGTCACTAACCTATTTCTAAAATTGCATATTTCAACATGGTTTATTTGGCAGAGAGAATTTTTATTAATGACCCATTAGTGGTAAACACAAACTTTGAGAAACCATTTTTGAAAGCTTTAAACTTCAAATTTCAAGAACAGAATAACCTTCAAAAAAAGTATTATGAGATGTTAATATGAAACATTGAGGATTCCCGATATATTTGAAAAGTTGAGGGAAGAATCAAAACTTTCTAAACTAACCTTTAAAAAAAGTCTTATTTGATTTCAAGTTAATGAAATTCATTTAGAATCAACATCATTTATTTTGTATTGTTGTTGTCAAAAAATTATTCACCATTCACACCACTCAGTTTTTGTTCCTTTGCTTTTTAATGCTCCCAAAACAAGTGCTTGTGTTTTCTACTTAGCCTTTTCCAGTTATTCTGTTTTGCTTTTTGTCCTTTTGTCATTGGTGAAAATTCATATTCTGTAATGAGAGCTGAGAATTTAGAATAGCATTCTTCTTCAATCATCCTTATAAAGTAACCTCCATTCATCCACAATTCATCTATTAATTAAAACAAATGTGTGGTTTACATTGTTTTACTGTTTTTACTTGCTAACTATGTCAATGGTAAAATAAGTTTTATTTTAGAAATGTGCACTTGTGTCCATTTCAAACCTTTAATTGCCAATTTTCTTAATGATTGTCGTAATATAACTAAACTCCATTTTACATTTTTTTTCTAAATTAAATTAAACTTAAATTAATATCAAAGTTTATTTTTAATTATTATTGTTAGATTTATCATATCATTTTGTTGTTGTAGAAGAAATCCATCAGCATTGAAGTTGGAGCTTATTCTTATAATGAAGTGAATTATCTATTTATTTTTTTATTTTTCACTTTATTTATCTTATTTAAATAATATTAATTTTTTCATATTTTTTTTCTTAAATTAACTTCTTAATCCAAATAAGTCATAAGTGGACATAATTTCAAATGAAAGTTATAATCAAAGTTAAAAAATTAAGAACATCTTAACAATAACTTATGATCGTATTTGACTTTCGTTAATTTGTTCAAATTTTATTTTTATTTTTGTCCGTACGGTTGATAGCACGTCTCGGACCCTGTCACTGGATCGATCGAAGGCCCTACGACCTTTATCTATAAGGCTAATCGACATCATGAATCCAATTACGCTCAAGCAAGACTAGCAAGGCTGACCCATGATTAGGAGCTAGGTAATGCAACCCTAATCACAGATTAATTTCCTAATCCAGCCCAACAAGGTGGGGCCCATGATAGTTATATAAATAGCACACATTCCAAGAAATCAGGTACGTCATTGTCTACAAAACTCTAGTTACCAAGTGTCAAGCCCCTTTGTTGACTTGAGCGTCGGAGTGTCTTCTTTAGGCACCCCCATTCGATGCTCATGAGACGACCGAGAGCTGAAACTAGAAAAGAAAGATGAGAAACGAGCAAGAAAGAATGTTAAAGTGTAGCACGACCAACAAACGAGTCATCTCAATAGTTCTTTACGTCTCATTCCCAAATGAGAACAACCTTAAATATAATCTAAATAGATGAGTAAACAATTCTTAAGATACTTTTTAATGAGTATATATATATATAATATGAAAGTAGAGTAGATGGAAGTTGTAACTTGAGAGTGGTTAGGTAAGTGGTCCACTAGTATCTTGCTTTAAAAACTCTAAAATATAAGAACTGCACTTTTCCAAAATAGATTGCGCCCCACGTTACTCATGCTTTTTAGTTTTAGCTTTTGGTCATTATTAATATAATTTCAATATTTTTAAAGTTTTATTTGAATTAAAATAAATTAAGGTGATTATTTTGGTGAAATTCATATTAATGTTGTTGAGAGAATGACAGTGTAAAATTAATGATATTTTGGATGGAAGATGGATCCATCACATCACTTAACTTTGTCTGCATTCAGACCCATAGGATAGGATCTCTTGTAGGGTCTCAAGAAGTGGTATCCTCACACCATGGATCAAATTTTATAATAAATACTAATAGTTAATACATATAAATATTTTAATTATTATTTTTTAATGAGATAAATGTATGTATCATGATATTTAGAAAGAACCTTCAACCATAAACATTATTAAATATTATTATTATTTTATTAATATTTTTAATATTAATATTAATAATATCTAACTGTAGGATTTTATTAACGTTGCTAAAATAAAATTTTGGGATTCATTGTTTATCTATATTATCTTTGAGAATTATGTATTGGATAAGATTTTTTTTGTTTGCATTCTTGTTTTTATTTATTAATTTTTTTTAATTTAAACTTTCAATGTAATTGTATAGACTATTTTTAGGAGTTTTTTTATTTTTTGTTTTTATCTAGTCTCACATGTTTTTGTTTTCTTTCTTTTTCTAATTTTATACTATTTTTCAAGTGATGACACATGGCCTAACATGATTTTTATTAAAAAAAATGTTAATCAATAAAGAATTATTTAAAATTTGAATTTATATTTTTATAATTTTTGTTTATATTTATAAAATTAAAATTGTTTCTAATTATTTTAATATTTATATTTTGTGGTGAAAGCTATTTAAATTTATTTCTTAAAAAGACTAAATTTGTTTATACTAATATTTTATTATGTAAATTTATTATATAATCTTCCTGAAAAAAGATATGTAGAATATCCATGGATGTTAATTAGAAGAAAATAGTTACACCGTGTGACTTATTGTTTCCCCTAATTCTCGGTATAAATTATTTTTGTGATAAAAATAAATGAAAGTGATAACATTTAACAACTTTGAAGATGAACATGATATTTTTTTTAAAAAGTAAAGTAACATGATATAGAAAATAGAAAAGCGTAACAAAAGTTATTTTCCTTTAAATAAACAATAAGAAGAAGAAAAAATGAAGCTAATTGATTTCGCAGGTTTCAATTACATGATTCACTATGAATCATTTAATTATATTGTTGATAAACATAAGTATAGAAAAACCAAACGAGATTGATTGTGGCATTAGTTGGATAAGGAGAGTTGGGTTCCAAAATTATCTTGCCAATAAATGATTGATTGCTACACTTTTGTTCCCATGTGTGTCTGTCTCATGCACACACTCCACATAACTCTAATGTAAGAAACTAGATCATTCGTAAAATTTATTTAAAATATTGTATAAAAAAAACTACATCTAATTTAAAACTCAACTTTAACAACTATTTTAGAACTAGTTCAATAGAATCTAACTATTTTATAACACAATCTAATGCACCTAATAACTGAGAATGAGAAAGCATAAAGAGTGAGTTGTTTACCAAGTTTTTCATAATATAGAATGAATGTGAATGCTTATTGAGTCTTAAATCTTGTTCTTCAATATTCTCTTATAACACTGTAAACAAGATTTGAAAAATAAGCACAAGAAAGAAAGACATGATAAAGGAAAAGCCAATAGAATAAAATTTGCAACTTGTAGGATTGCACAATGATGTTTCTAGGTCTATAATAGAAAAATAAGTATTACACAACATTAAAGCATCAAAATTTGACTAATAAAAAAGCACCAAATATGGAAAAAAGATATATGTTAGTAATAATTCAATTTGAACTTGTAAAATATAGTTCATTGAACTAAATAACAGTTTGGTTTAGATAACACAAATTATTTTCCAGTTCAATCTAATTTAAATGTACTATTTTCTAAGTTTTATTCAGTTCTCACGTGTTTAGTTTAATTCAAGTGCTTGGAGCACCACTACCATTAACTTTATTTTCTCTCCTACAGATGATGATTTTAGCATATTTTTATTTATTTCTATACCCAGATCAAATCTCCATAAACTTATGAACCAAATAATTTCTTCTTGAATTATAATTGGTTTATATATCTCATGCAAATATCTCTCAAATCTTGCTAACTCCAGAACATAAGAAATATCCAGCACATGTGAACTCCTCTTAAATCTTCCATAGTCTCTTGCCACGAAAAATATTTGAGTAATTTTACGGTGTAAGTTTTTTTACCCAATTTTGAGTAACGTTTTAGTCATTATTAAATAAATGTATAATGGTAAAATAAGTTCTGGAATGTGAAATATGTGGTTAATTTGGTGCCTTAATATGTAAAAATGCTAATATATATATAAATATACCGTTTAATAACAAAATGATTATGATTTAGAGGAAAGTTGAACTTTAAAAATTTCATAGTAGACAAAATAATTCAACTTTTTACATGCAAAGTATGTAATTATTGCACTTTTATGTATTAGGAACTAACTCAGATTTATTTTATTTTTTCAATTACTAGGCTAATGTTAATTAGCGCTTTCAATATTCAATGAACTAATTGATTTTTTTTCTCAAATAAAAAAAGGAAAAATAAGTGTTATTTTATTAAAAGTAGAAAAAAGTGTACATTTTTATTAGAAAACTAGAATCTTATAAAAAGATAACTATATTTTTGCTGATATATTATCTCTAAATCAAGATTATCATATTGGAGAGTGTATATGTAAACTCATTGAAAATTGATATGTAGATTCATAGGAGTTCACTTCACATTAGAAATAAATATAATATATTTTCCATTATCCAAAATATCTACACCTTATATTTCCCACTCAACATTTATCTTTTTCCTTCTAGGTATTGGAAATGAACTTCCTCCAAATTGGCATCAAAGGAATTTTAACTTGTCCTAATTTTGGACATTTTCAAATTTCAACAACAACTAAACATAAAACCTAAAAGAAAGAAACAATTCAAAAGTTAAAAAAAAACGATCAATTATTTATTGGGGATCCAAAAAGGAAAATGAAAATTACAATAGAGAGAGAATGAAGGGATCGAAAACAATAAACATGTGTTTATTGAGAGATCTAAAGAAAATGAAAGAATCGACAGAGGAGATAGAAAATAAAGGACATTGATGAATGAAAGAAGATAGGAAAAGGAAAAACAATATAGCTCAATACGTGAAATACGTGAATGTCAAATGTACACTATAATAAAATTATTAAATAATAATTAAATTTAAATAAAAAATAATTAATCATTAAATTAAATATTAATTTAGACACTAAAAAAATATTAATAAATATTAATATTTAATATAATTTTTATTATTAATAAAATATTGTAAAATCATTTATAAATTAGTATTTAAATTAACTACTACTAAATTTAAATTAGTTTCTCAATACTTAAATAAACCCTATCAATCAAATGATAAAAGAGATGATACTTCATCTTTTAAACTACTTTTTCATTTTTCATTTTCACATAATATTAATATTAAAAAAAACATTCAATTATTATATTTGAGATATTCTTTATATATAAAAGTCGAAACTACAATTTTCTTTTTAAAAATTATCAGAGTTAAGAATAAATGTATATTTAAATTATCTTACTTTAACTTTTAAATAATAATTTTTATTATTAAACATATTGAAACATATCTTCACTCAAGAAATTAAAAAATAATAGTTTATATTTATTAAAATCATTTTTATTATTATAATTTTTTTTTCACATCTCATACAAAATTAATATTTGGATATAATATTACTAAGGTTAATAATCACATTCCACCTGAGTCTTAAACCTTTCAAATTTGCTAGAATAGCATCATTAAGGTTATTCTATGATAAAATGATATCATTGATTATTCACTATATTCTTCAAAAATATTTTGTGTTTTGAAACTCAAAATCTCTCATAATTTTTTATTTAAAAGACTTCTTAAAGGATTAAGAGAAATATTTTTTATTTTAATTACTAAACTATTAGAATGATGAGAATGAGCTCGGTCTTCCCATATTCAGAAGCCAGATTCTTTGTTGAATAATGAGTCATATATATATATATATATATACACACATTTAGATTGTGATAATTAAATTAAAGATAATATAAGATAAAAAAAAAGTTAATGAATTTGTTATATTTTATAAGATATTATGATATATTTTTGGAGATGGTGTATTGATGAGTCATAGGTAAAATAATAAATTAAACAAATATTCTAAAATGCATGTGTTTAATATTCTAAGCTAGATTAGAATCAAGCATGTCTACGGAGGAAAAACAACATTAATTCATTGATGATTCGAGTTTTGAAAATCTTGTAACCATGTGAGTTCAGTTCAGTCCTATTAACTCTCAAGCTAAAATCATACAAACAAACAAAAATTTATTTTTGAGAAACTTCAACCAAACCCAGAATGGCAAAATGACGAACTCCCAAACAAACCCAGATTAGTGTCCCTCCACAAATTGTGTTTCTACTACATTGAATAATACAAAATTGAATAATAAGCATTGATAAATTCAAATATAAGGAGTATCCTATAATCAGAGGGGCAGAAAATTCAAAATTAGGAGACAGATCCAAAGAAATTTAAACCTCATCCATAAATTATTAGCCAACAATATTCGTATCATATATATATATATATAACCATAAGAAAAAACATATTTAGTGTATTACTTCAAAATTAACATAATCACAATCTTAATCTATAGTCACACAGAACCTTGGTTAACCTTGTTAACCACCTTAACATCCTGGCCCACCGAAACCCCAACGGGCCTAACATCCGATCCCACCACCGGCTGAACCCCTTGGTACTGCGGCGGAACACCCACCACCCCTCCCTGCGCAGTATAGTAAACCTGCCTCCCACTCGCACTATCATACGCCAATTGCGTGTACGCCGCATTATCCGGCACCCCACCAGGCCTCACAACGCCGTATCCCTCAGCATACCCCGAAGGCTTAACCGGCTGCGCCGGCCCCGCCGACGAAAACGCAGTCTTCTGCTGAGACACGCCGCCGTAGACCGCCTGCTCACGGAAACCGTCAGACCCCATTCTCTGCACCGCGTAGTAGCCCTGCGCCGCCGGAGGCCTCACCACCGGCGCGTGATAGAACGTTCCCGGCGCTGGGATAACATAAACCTGCTGATCAGCACCTCCGGGAGCCGTCGTGACCGTCGTCTGAAAGCCCTCGCCAGAAAACTGTTTCTCCGGCCAGTACCCGGCGGGATGGGGCGCATTAACCGGCGGAGCCTTCTCCGGCATCTTCTGCATGTAATAATCCCCTCCCGCAGCGGCATAGCCACCGGCGAAACCATCCTCACTCCTCCTTCGATATTCATTCTCCGCTACCTGCAAACGCTGCATCTCCTGCTGCAACTGCCTCTGAATCTCGATCGAGTTCGCACTCTGATCCGATCCGACGACGCGATCAGAAACGGAGATTCCACCGCGGACCTGATACTCCGGCTGCGGCGCAACAGGCTCCGGTGCGGGATCGTGAAACTTAACGGCGGCGAAGGAAGGAGGGAGAGTGGGAGGAACAACGGCCTTGTCAAGACCAAAGAGGTAATCGACATTAGAAGGAGTAACGGGTGGGGTTTTGATGGGGTCGGGTTGCGGAGGAATTGGAGCAGAGTTAAGAGCATCTACGAAGCGATCGCGATCCGAGGAGAAAGAGGAATTAGGGTTTGAGGAAAGCGTGAAGAGGAAGAGTCTCATCCTGACGGGTTTAGCGTTAGGGCGATATAGACGGTCGTACTCGTGCATCATGTGTTCCAGGTCGTCGTCGTTGGTGACGGAGATTAGGGCGTCGAGATCCTCGCCGGGGAGTTGATACTTGAAGGTGAGGTCTTGCGGCGTGGCGCCGCAGAGCGAGGAAAGCTTGGAAAGGAAGGCGGGGAACTTGATGGCGCGGTCGACGGCGAGGATCTTGGTGTCGCCGCCGACGTAGGAGAGCTGATTGTCGTGGGTTCGGGGCTGGATCTTGCCGCCGTAACTGCACATGAACTTGGCCTTGTAGTTCTGAGTCTGCTGGTCGTCCCACGGCGGCGGGTTCTCGAAGTCGATCTCCCTGGAGCGCGGCGAGGAGTCGCCGGAGTCAGGGTAGGACGGATACTGGTAGTTCTCCATTGTTGTGTGAGATGGAAAATGAGAAAGGGAAAGAGAGAGAGAGAGAGAGAGAGAGAAATAAATAAGTAGGGATTTGTTAGGGTTTTTTAATTTATATTTTTGGGGTTTAATTTCTGGGTGCGTGGAGTTTTGGATGCTACTAATTGTTTTGTTGTGTCACGTGGCTGGAAACAAGGTTGGGTGCGTGTTTGTCATGGTGACAGTAACATTTGGCTTACCGGTGGGACCCACATCGTACTGATTGAAGGAGTGCGCGAGAGGCCAGAAGAGACTCATGTTTTTGTTTTTCTTTTCACGTGTTTTACACCAACATTTTCTTCCTCCATTTCCCACTTCTTACCTCTCTCGCATGCCACTGCCTCCATAATACTCACTTCATCACATCATACTCACTCTTTACTTCACCTAAGAACGTGTAAGAACCTACTAAACCCAAATACCATATCACTTCCACACAAAATATTCCTTTTTTATTGCTGTGTAATGATTCGAATTAGTCCATAGTTTTTTTTCTTATAATTAAATTACTGAGTATTTTAAAATAAAGATTCAGTCATTTGTGTAGTAATGAATAAATGATTTGATAAAATTAAAAATTAGGAAGGAAATCTATCAAAGAAAAGCAATAAACATCTTTTGGATCTATTTATAATCTAACTCTAATCGCTTAATCGTATCAGGTTGATTTCTTTACCTTTCACTATAGTCTTTTCTTCTGATATTTTTAAAATTAATCTAATTGTCTAACGATTAACTAAGAAATATAAATCACAGGAGATAGCTACCTAGAAAACACGAGTATCATAATTAAAGCTTAAAGAGTACGAGAAACCACATAATGATTTTAATCCCAAAGTGCAGCGGAGGGTATAAAACAAAATCAACAAGCCAAGAAAATAAACCATGAATTTTGAGTATAGATATTTTCAGTTAAACATTTTGGTGTTTATTATGCCACAAATAAAATTGTCATCCTTAGAAAAGATAGATGCCACAAAAATTTTCAAAATATAATTTGTCATCCTTAGAAAAGATAGATGTCAAATTAAATAAAGATTTTTAATCTTTCTCGATAAAAGTTACCAATGAAATAATTTTGATCCATATGCAATGTCAACAATAGGATTGTTTAGCAGTCTCAATATTCAAATTTTCAATGTTTCATACCCAAATATTGATTAGTGGTTAGTGGTGACTCTAATGTTATTCAAATTAAGATGTTTTTAGAAACACTTGTTGTAACTGTTTTGATTGAGTCAAAAACTTACTTGATGACTTTATTTTTTTTTTTTAAAAGATTTTATTACGAAGTGGACTTTAAGCCTAACTCAACCCCATAAAACCGGCTCATAGAGTTGAGGTTTGCACCCACTTATATTCAATGAAAGGCTCTAATCTCTAGTCGACGTGGGATCTCCAACACACCCCCTCACGCCAAGACTGCCAACTCGTGCGTGGGACTATATATTTTGGGTGGTCCGATAGCGACCCGATAGCGGGTGGCACGATAGGCTCGAAATAGATCTGATACCATATTACAGTAAATGAAGATGAATATTTCTTGTCTGATGTGATGCTTTAATGTAGCGTACGTAATCGCACGTAATCGTAATGAAGAAATAGAGGTTTTGATGAACCCTAATTGTAGAGAAAAATAAATATAAAAGAAACTTTTATTCACTT
>Ga0123342_1002039_pt1 | contig 33883 bp, 15 predicted proteins | sample Turbeawhitnodule_FD_89960 | JGI IMG/M metagenome (GOLD analysis project Ga0123342, IMG submission 89960) | Root nodule microbial communities of legume samples collected from Mexico - Turtle bean Mexico white nodule | ecosystem: Host-associated > Plants > Roots > Nodule | place: Mexico: Nepantla... | reverse complement strand
GGATTCAAAGTCACCTCTTTGTGTGTGGTGTTTGTGTAATCTGTGATTGATTGCATAGTGAAAACTCAGTGGTTTGACTGAGGACTGGATGTAGCTCTGTGATTGAGTGAACCAGTATAATCTCTGTGTGTAATTCTCTCTATCTCATCTCTTATTAAACTGTTTGTAATTTTCGTTGTCATAAACAACCGGTTAAATCGCAACTTTAACCGATTGAATTTCTGATTCCATGTTCTGTTTGACTATTGAATTGGTTTTCTGAATTGATTTTCTGAATTGATTTTCTGAGTTGTTTGTTAAAGCTTCATTCTAAGCAAAGTATTTGTGAAAATAGTTTGAAAAAATTCACCCCCCCTCTTATTGTAGTCATCAAACCTAACAATCGTCACATATTCATGATGGTCATATTTAGATTTGAAAGTCATTTTCTGAACAACTTCAACTTTCACCTAGATCTAATCGTATTTGAATTTTAGAGAATACTAATACTTTGTGCAATTGATCCCTCAGTTATCGATCCTAAACAACAAACACTTATTTTTTTATGTTGAGTTTTTTCAATTGTATGTAGTCCACACACAAGTTAGATCATTCATCCTTCTTTTTCACTAGCAACACTTGAACTCTCCAAGGTGAGACATTTGGTCCTATAAATTGTTTCTTCGACACTTCCTCCACTTGCTTCTCAACTCCACTAACTTAGTTGAAGTGATCATGTATGAAGCATTAACATGACGTTGTTTAGTTGATCAACACAATACTCAATTTCCCACTTTAGAGGTAATTTCGATACATCATTAGAAAAATATTAATGTATTCCTACACCACTGGTATACTAATCAATTCACTTTCATTCTTGTCAATGACACTGAGAATTATAAAATAATTAACTTCATCTTTTACATTACTCAAAACAAATGGTGTTGAAACCAGTTCTATCTTCCTTAGATCCAAAGGAATAAAGTTCTTTTTTCGACAATCTATAAGAGTGTGATTGATAGAGAACCAATTCATTCTTAAGATAACATCCAATTTTTTCAGAGACAAAGATGTCAGAAGCACATTGAATTTGAAACTACCCACTACAACTGAACATCCACAACAAACTGAATATACAACTACAAGGTTTGATGTTGGTGTTGAAACCAACAAGTTAAAAGATAACTCTTTTGTAGACAACTTCAAAACCTACACAAAATCACTTCACACAAAGGAGTATGTCGCTTTAAAATCAAATATAACATTGTCGTAAATAGAACACATATCTTAGACTATATTGTTAACTTCTTTCTCCGATTAGAACAAACACATTAAAACTCATTAGACCCTCTTGATCACTTCCCAATTATATTATACAATCTCTAGTCGTGTCTCTTGATTTCTTGAACAATAAAAAATGTTAATAAAAGATGGTTGTTGATAATCGCTAATTAATTGTGATTCACCACAATTAAAATACTAAATGAGCAATTGGTGATGAGGAGTAGATACATCACACATCTAATTTAGATCTAATATATGAATTTGTTTTCTTTAATTATTTCACTTTTTCATTTGAAGATCCTTCGTTTTGTTTCTGCACCATTCTATTATACCTTTACAAACTTCCCATTGTCTTTTGCTTTCTCAATAAACAAAGAACAATCTTTCACATACACATGATCTTGTATCTAAGGATGTTCTTAAACTTCTTATACATCCATATCTTTGATGTATACGACATAGTAAATATTCAAACATAATCACATATTTAAAAGAGTCAAAATCACCATAAACAATATTAAAAACTTTGCCTCTATCAAACTTAGCACGAAAAGTAGTTCTCTATAAAACTCTCTTCCAAAATTTCCATTAAATATTTTATATAAAATAAAACAAGCAACTTAACATAATACATAATCACATATACAACATTGCAAACTCATCATGTCACATTTCTGCCCGATTTATATTTCTATTTGTTCATCTATATCTATATGTCCATGATTGCCTCAGATTTGGAGTAAACTAAAAATGTGAAGATATGTCACAGTTTTTGCACATATAATTGAGTCAATCAATATGAATATGATTGAATAATTTACTTTAAATTTAAATAAATATTTTCTCTTCTTCAAATTATTAAACAAACGAAGTAAGAATTAAATGAGTAAAATTAAAAGTTGGAGAAGATAACAATTATTGAGGCAAATATCCTTATCCTGCAACAATTATTCAAACTTTTCTGTCGGGAAGGAGGAAGAAACTCTCTTCATTCGATTTATTTATAAAATCAGAAAAATAACATCTACTTAAAATCCATTAATATATATATATATATATATAAGAAAAAATACACATAAAAATTAAAAGGCTAAGATTACACAAAATGTAGATCTGCATTATCTATTATAGTTTATTTATATACAAAAATATAATATTCTCAAATTATACTACACAATTCATAATTTATAGATTATAGCTATCACATAATTCATATTTCATACATAATTCATCATCTACTGTTGATTTTATCTCTATAATTATTATTATATACTCTCTCATCTTATTTTAATTATTACGAATATTATTATTAGCACCCATATTAATTACGTAGGATTGTGTCTAAGAAATCTAGACTTCTCGACATTTTTAAATGGAGTATGGTTTAATATATATTTTTAATCTTCATTTTTAATTATTCCAATAATTTTAAAAAGGTATAATCAAAATTTTACATTCCAATCATTTTAGCGTTTTAATTTCTAGACACAATATGAGTAACTTGTTTAATGTATCTTACAATATAAGTGATTGTGAATAAAATTTAAATTTGTGACGAGAAAAATATAAAATTATTTAATTATATTTTAAAATGAATATATATATATATATATATATATGTATTTATAAAATGAGCAACATTACAAGATAATTAATCTAAAAAATTCAGGCCTTCCAAAATTTGAAATCTTAGACCTAAAACTTTGACATTTTACATTACTAATTATCTTTTTTTTTCTCGTTATTACAACATTATCATTACTATTAAAGATGCTAAAAATATGTCTAAATATATCATTCACTCACTCATCCTTTCCATACCAAATTCCAAATACATTTGTTAAAAAAATAACTAAATAAAAATTAATTAATGATTATATTAACTAAATTATATCATAAGATAACAATTTAAAAATTAATTTATTCTGTAAAATTGTATCAAAGTTAGTTACTATAATAATTAATTATCTTTTGTTTTTAAAATTGATTTCTATTTAATATTTTTTATAATCATTTAAAAATAAAGATAAATAAACTTATAATTCACATTCAGTTTAGAATTCACGTTTTTTTAAAGATGCGAAAGTAACTTTGAGAAGCAGAACAAAAAACCGAAATGAAATTAGTGAGTGAAAAGAGTGATGGATGTGGACTTACAGTTTTACCCTTTTGAGAAAGCAATTAATTTGTACTAATTTTTGGTTAAAAAGAGATAGAAAGAGAGGAAAATGGGAGAAGTGGTTGTGTTGTGTCTGGGGGAGTGAGGCAGAGAGAGAGAGAGAGTGGGGCCCACAGGCATTAAAGGGGTGTTAGATGTACGAAAAAGGGTGAGACGAATAGGACAACCATAAATTACAAGTGGGCCCCAGCCCAAACCTGTCGCCCGAGGGGAGGCGAACCTCTTCCTTCTCTTTAAGCCCAACACCACCTCACTCTCTCTTATCCATTTTTTTCCATTCTTTTTCTTTTCTTTTCTTTTCCCCATACCTCCCACTTTCCCAACCTTCTTCTTTTATACATATACAATGAAAATAATACAATTCTACTTATAAACAATATATCATATCATATCATATATTTACATCAATCATGCAAATTCAAAATCATTCTCAATAATTTAAATTCGTATTTGGATAAACACCCTCATGTTAGACCTATATATGTGGATAAGTTTGAATTTTTTGGATAATTTTTAATATAAAAAATTTATATTTGTGGGTTAAACAAATTTTACTAGCTAATTTTGATTATAATTTATATCATGAAGCTTAATTTAATTTTAAAAAAATCGCTTTATTTTGCATTGTCTAGTGCTTTAAGTGAATTAATTTCACATGAATAGATGTTAAAAAAATCAGTATATCTTTATCGATGACCGTCCATTTAATTCGCACGTTTTATAAGATGGATATGATTTATGAAAATTAAAATTTATTTAAAATATAACAATACGAATTTAAAGAAATGCAAGTTTAAATTGACACACCCATCCATCCCCATATAATTTCTATATGCAATCCATTATTACCATTATTATAACTTATCTTGATATATCTTTCATTGTTTTTACTTTAATGATCATCCTTATTTTTTTATATAATATTTAGTGGAAATGGAATTTAAGAAAAATATTAAATGATAGAATTGATTTTTCTTAATTATAAACTCTGAAATCAGTGTGATTTAATTATTTTTAGCTTGTATTCAATATTAGAGGGAGTAATTAGGGATTTCATATTATGTTGAAGGAAGTTAGGGTTATAGATAAATCTTAATAGTCTGGGAGATTACTTCTTAACATTCTACTTAAAATACCTGAAAAAAACTACACTATCTTGATTTTTTTTTTACAATATAAATAAATAAAAAATTTAAAATTTTAAGCCTTTTTTTGCCACAAAAGTGCGTAAGGATATGCAAAAAAAAAAAAGTTGTTGGAGAAAAAAATTATTAACTCTATTATTATTGTTGTAATTATTATAAGAAGTAGAATTGATGAGAGAATACGTAAAAGTTAATTTAAAGAAGAGAAGAGGGTACATACATAGAAAAATGGGCTTATTACGTTGAGGACACGTGGCGAAATAAGGACCGCAGTGACTGTGTTTGATGAAGCGTCAATGTCACTGACCACACCCTCTCCATCCTCCATCCCTCTGTACCCAACTTCATCACGTTTTACCACAACCCCACATCATTATGCCCACAACTAAACAAACCTAATTATCAATACAAATTCCAACTTAACTTTTTATTTTTTTAATTTATTTTAAACAAAACATTTAAATGGGTTATTTTTAAGTTTGACAAAAGAATTTCTACTTTAGATTAAAATGTTAAAATATTTAGTATTAATTTATTAATAAAGTAGATTTTATTTTATATGAAAAAAAATTATTATTATTTTTTTCTTAAAATAGTTTTTGTTGGAGATCCCAAGTCGACTAGAGATTAGAGTATTTCATTGTGTATAAGTGAGTGCAAACCTCACCTCATGAATCAGTTTTATGGAAGTAAAGTTAGGCTTAAAGTTCACTTCTTAATATGATATCAGAGTCATTTAAAGTCTATCCTATCAAATGTTTGTTTGGAGATTCCACATCGACCTCACCTCATGAGTGGAAAGATTAAAAATGATTTAATTTAATTTATAATATAAAATAAATAAATTATAAAAAGAGCTACTAATTATTTATAAACTATCTTAAATACGTTTTTTTTTACTAACTTTTACACAATATATAAATTTTATTGTGATAAGAATTCAGAAGTTGCTGTTGTTGTTGTTTTGTTCTTGTAGCTTGATGTAACAAGAATCACTTTGTGAGTTGCAACCCTTTTTTCCAATAGAGAATCAATCATCACAGAGACTTGATTTCAGTGACTGCACGAGTGGTTCCAGTTCCAGCCTTAAGGAAACAGCAACCAAATGAGAGAAGAAGTTTCAGTTGAGTGATTACAGTCCCATGGAAATTGAAGTGTGTCTAAAGCTTAATGTGGATACATTGGGAAACAGATTCCTTTTTTACTCACATCAATTGTGGGGAGTACAAAATCTCCAATAATATATACCCTTTTTTTTTCATTTCACTCAAAATAAATAATCATACCCTAATGTTTTCTTAAAACACACATATAATAAAATATATATTATCTTTTTCATAAAGTCTCTTTATTCACCCTGTCACAAATCTAACATGTTTCAAGAATTAGATAAATTACATTGAAATTATTTATGCTTTGTTATTATAGAAAAACTTTTTTCAAATTCATGGTAAAATATACTCTCCAATTTGTTGGAGATTTATTTATATTGATATAAAAACACTATACAAGGTGTAAATATTTGTTTAACATTTTTTATTTTTTATTATAACTAATTTAAAAGACAAATACATTTCCTCAATTCTACACATGGAAATTTTAAAAATAATTTAGTTATTGTTCAAATTTTTAAGTAAACATATTGAGAAGAGTTGCATATATAAATGAGAAGATTTAGATCTCATAAATCATGAGTTAACCCATACACAAATTTTCTCATTATCTTTAATTTAAAGTTTCAAGGATATATACTGTAATTTGATTAAAAAAAACCTATGTTATAGTATTTTAAAAAAAATTTAAGACTTAATTTTATTTTATAAAGATCATGTTAAATATTGTTGGAGCTCCGCAGTATATTAGGACATTTCATAATATATGAATGAGTACAAATTTCATCTTATAAGTTAGTTTTATGAAGTTGAGTTAAACTTAAAGTTCACTTCTTAATATGGTACGAGAGTCCTTTTGAACCTATTCTAACAATTATTTATTAGATTTATTAGGTCATCCGCTATTAGACCGTTATCCGTTATCGGACCACTCATAATATATATCATCCACTATTTGACTGTTTATCGGACCATCTATAATATATGATGTTGAATTAGAGTTGAAGTTCATTTCTTAATAAATATAATTATGAAACTTCACATCTCAAACTAAATTAATATTTTATAAATCTATTTTAGTGTAAAGAATTAAAGAATGAAATGTTGGTGGAATAATGGGTAGCCTTACAAGGAGATCCCCACAGAGCAATTGTTGAAACAGATTCCTTGCGTGGTGTCAGAAGGTTATCCTACACACACAGTGTGGCCCTTTGGATGAACGTTGTTGCATTGCATGCTCTCATTTAATGACAGAATTTTTTTCCCTTATTTCCCTTACATTCCACACCAGCCAGACCAAGTTGGTGATGGATGCCCAACATTTGCAGTGAGGCACAGAACAAAACAAACAAAGAAAAAAAAGAAATGTTGATGATCAAGTTCCCACAAACTCCAACCTTTCTTCATTTGCTTCATCAATTATTTGGTTTTCATGCCACCCCAATTCAAATTCCTACCTAATAATAAGAATGTCGCATAACAAACAACAAAACTAAAGATGCTCCTACCAACAGTACAGAAAGTGCAGATGCACAACTACTACTTTTTTCACTATTTTTTTTATATCAAGTGCAAAATCAATGTCCATTATTTAGAATGAAAAACATTTTGAAAGGGAGCATATATATTAAGTTTAGAGTCTCTGATTCATTATGGAAATTTAAAGAAGTTCCAGTGTAAGGTAGATTATGGATTCATGTTTCATTTAGACATATCTACTAAAATAAATTCTTAGTTAGGTAAACCACATATATAAAGAGGGTGTTCGAATTTAGAGTTTTAAGAACACAATACACTACACTATGTGTCTAAACTGCAATAATATATCTTGTTCCAGTGCCATGAAATAAATATAAAATTTTAGTACGTGATCATAGTTCAATGTTTTTAATTTTGTTTAACCAATTTCAATATCATAGAAGAACAACCAACTATTTTGGTGTAATTTAACATCATTACAAGGAGAGAAGAAATGAAATATATAAGGAGTCAATGTTTAGGACTAGAAGTGATTTAAATGAGACGAACTACCAATATTTTATTATTTAGGTTAAAAAAATTATAAATAGAAAATTAACTATTTAAATTTTATTTTAGAAAAAATACAATTTTTTAAAAATATTTTTTGTTTGCTTTCTCTCAAGAATTTTGAAGAATATGTTTGAGATATTAAAGAGTTTTTTATTGACAAATAATAAATAAAATAATATAGAATAGTTGAGTGTGTATCAACCCTATTACAAAGAGAAGGTCCAACCTCCAAACCTTAAAGAGTTGAAAGTGTTTGAGATAAAAAATTTATAGTTTGAGTGGATAGATTTTAAATAAGTTGTGTTGTATATTTTAGTAGTGAAAAGTTATAATGTTTCAATTGAGTTAAATTGGTTTTGGTTTAAGTTATTGTTATTTTGGAAACAATATTTCATGCAAGGCATAAGAAATGAAAAAGAAAAAAACTTGGTTTGAACATATTGAATCACCTATTATATTTTGCAGAATTTTTAAATTATGCAACAAAATTTACTTAATTGAAAATCTTTGAGTTTTGGTCATTGGGCGAGTCGAATTCATTTGGGGCTCTTTGAATAAAAACTCATAGTGCTAGGGTCACTAGGCAAATATCAGTTAATTGAAAAACCTAAGAGTTTTCTGTTCTTTGGGGAAGTAAATTCTCACTTAGCGAGTTGTTTAAATGAAATTTCTAGTGGTTTAGTCGTTGGGTGAATAACATCGTTGGGAGATGAGAGTTTTCACTTGGCAACTAAGATTTGATGGGCAAGCTGATCCTTTGATTGGGTAAACAAAATGTTGGCTGAGAACGAGAATGTTTTATAAACATTAAAAAATCATGTTTTTATAAATAAAATATAAATATAACTAAAGTTATTGTATTGATAATCGTTACAATTTTTTTTTAATTTAATTTATAATTTAAAAAATATTTTTTTCTTGTATTCAAAGAAGTATTTTTATAATTATTATTATCATTATCCGAGACTGTTTTTCTTTAGTTTGGTTAAAGATGCAAAGGTGACTGAGTTTGGGAATTGGATTGATGGTGTTTGGGTGTGACACTTTGTTTGGCGTAGATCCTTTTTCGAATGGGAGAAGCCTCTGGAGGAGCAGTTGGTTCAATTGTTGCAAGAGGCGAAGTTGGAACTGGGGAAGGAAGATTGTTGGATTTGGAAGGCTGGGGGGTTCTAAACTTTTACGGTTAACTCAACCTATGTTCAAGTTAGGAAGGATACAGTTGGGGAGGTCACTCCAGTTTACAGTAAGTTGTGGAGGTGCAAAGCCTTGCCTTCTCCTTTGTTCACAGCTTGGAAGGTGATAGAGAATAAGGTTGCTACTAGGGTAAATCTGGAAAGACGCGGGGTGGTGATTGAGAATCCCTTGTGTTGTCTGTGTGGGATGGTGGAAGAGTCGTCCAATCATTTGTTTTCCGTCTGTGACTTCGCTTGGCTTGTCTGGTGTCTTTGTTTTAAGTGGCTAAGTGTGTCCTTCGTTATTCATAAGGATCCTTTGGCAAACTTTTTACAATTCAAGTTAAGTCAGGCTTCATTTTGATTAATGACGTTTGGGGTGTAAGTTGGATTGGAGTTGTGAGTGGTATTTGGAATCATAGAAACTGCGTGTCCTTCGATAGGGGGGTGGTAGATGCGCTCGAAGTATTCGCCTTAGTACAGGTAAATGTTTGGTCGTGGATTTACGCAAAATCCCGTTGTGCTTCCTTTGGGTACTCTAATTGGGTTTTGAACCCAGAGGATTGTATGAGGATGGTAATTTAATGTTTTCCTATGGTTAGTTTGGTTGTTCCTTAGATAATCAGGTAGGTGTTTCGTGGTAAGAGTATGTTAAGGTATTTTGCTCTTTATGTATAATGGTTGAACCACCCCTAAAGTGGTTCCCATTTATTTATTTTTTATTACCGATAAAAAAAAATTATTACACAAATATAACCCTAACGAAGGATGATATTGTCACTATCTCTAATATTGTCATTATAAAAAATATATATCAGGTCAGATTTACTTTAAAATTGATCTTTGTGTTAATTATCTTTTTTATTTCAATTATTTCTTTTTTTCTCTCAATCGTGTACATGCATCTTGTTAAACACATACATATCTGAATAAGAAAAAAAATAGATTTTTTTTTATGTTTTCAAATTGCTTTAAATTTTGTTTTTTCTATTTGGTGTTAAGAAAAAATAAAGAAAATAAAAAAAAAATTATCATTTTTTTTTTCTACATCCATATTCCCAAACACAAAAACCATGACACAAATAAGTCAAGAGTTTTTTTTTTTTAATATATAGATAGATAGGTAAAGAATTTCATAATGGTAACACTTAAATAACTTCAAATAGGAATAAAAAAATATGTTATTATGTATTGGTTCTCTTCCCTCCATTCCCTCTCAAAGCTTGAGATTTTATTCAAAGTGAATAAATGCCAGCATTAATTTCAAAGAAACAGAATCCCATTTAAATGAGAAATTAAAAACAGAATAGAGAGGTACATAGTTAATATTTTTTAAACAAAAAATAATGAAAAAAATATATATAAAAATTATAGGTGAGGGTAGTAGGGGAGTATTGATTTTTAGTGTCGGAGTGGTTGAAAAAATTGTATGATCCCACTCATAACTCATCTCAGCACATTGAAAGAAGAATGAATAATAGGAAATATTATGCAGATAAGCATGTAAAAGGTAGCCACAGCTTCTAACCATGACCCACTGCTTAACTGTCTTTGTTGCTTTCTCCTATTTTGTTTTGAGTTTTGAAATTTAGTAGCATGCATCACAATCACATCACTCTCACATTTTTCTCTCACTTTTCTCTGTCGGTTCAAACACTACCAAATACTATGACATAATTGTCTTTTAAGGAAAGTAAGGTCTCTCTATTCTCACATGTACTAAAACCTAGTTCCCTTTCTCTAGACACACCAAGATTCATCATTACAATACCCTACACTTAATCCCTGTGTCTTAAACATGATTAGTTAATATCTCTAATGAGACCCTTTTCTTTGTTCTTCAATGCAAAAACATTCATTAGGTAAAGGGTGAGTTGAAAGGTACAAGTGATAGTTAATACTCCTAATCAAGACATGAACAATTTTCTCTCCAAGAAAAAAAGTAGATGATTATCATAATTGATTGCACCTAATGAGTAATGGTGGCTGGGCCTGTAAATGGGGTGGTGTGGTTGCTTTGGATGACAACATTGGCTAAAACCCCATCCCAAGGAGACAATGGTAGTACACACAAATTAATGGACCCTTTAAAAAGCACTTCAATGGTATATATGGCGTGTTCTTAGAGCCACCTACATTCACATTTTTGCTTAATTAAATACCAAGTAACAATGAGAATGCTCTCTCAAAAGTGACATTCACCTGTGTATGTACTCCACCCAACATTCCTATACACTACCTCTACCCTTTCCCACAATGTAACAACTCTAACTATATATACCTAATTATTACAATATCAATACTTTATTCTTATTCTACCATATACCCAATTAAATTATTCTTTCTCTACATTCAAACAGTAACTATTTTCTTCTTTATTTTTACTCCAAATCAATCATATTTGCATTAGATAAAAAAAAAAAAAAACATATTGAAAGTGTGAGATTGTTTTAATAAATTTGTTTTGATTAGTGACACATTTATTGTTATTCTTTTTTTTTTTATCAGCATTGTTATTCTTAATCTATGTGAAAAAGACTCTTGAACCAATATTTGAACAATGTAATAATTAAAAGAAAGCAATGTCATGGTAGTTATATTCAAAAGAAGAGACACGATAAGAATTAAAAAGTTGAGGTTTAAATTTACATCGATTAGATATTTCCTAATTGGTATGTCGCGGTCTTAAAGACTACCATTTTAAGAATTGGGAGAGTATTTTTGGCTTAACTATAATTATTCCTTAATTAGCTATCACAAATGTTAGTTCATAGTTACAATTATTCAAATCGAGTAATCTTATTAAAAATTGGTTAGTTTTTTAAGAAATGATATTATGACTTGATATTAGTGTCTACCACATAATATTTTTCTTTCATTAACATTTTTCACCAATGTTTCACCTCAGATTAATCTGTTTTGACTGAAAAATAAAAAAAGCCTGGTTAATCATTATTATTCTTTTTCAAGATTAAATGTAAACAGTTACTAAAAAATCATTAAATAAAAACTAATTTTAAAAATAAAAAATAATTAATTATTATATTAATTAAATTAAATAATATTTTTAAAATTACAAAATTATTGATATTTAGAGTTGTTTCTATTAATAAAAAAAAATTAAAATTATTATCTAATTAGGTAACAAAGTTTTAACTATTACTTAACTCGTATTCTTGAATTAATTAAATATTAGTTTAAAAATTAATTTATAAATTTTTTTAATAATAAAAATTACTTAATATATTAATATTTTTTTAGTTTATTAAATATCTAATTTAATCAATATAATAATTAATTAAATATCTAATTTAGTCGATATAATAATTAATTATTTTTTATCTTTAGAATTAATTTTTAGTTAATAATTTTTTTGTCGTAATGAATGTCCATAAACAAGCCTTTGAATTTACAAATTAACCAGCAATATCCAACTTCTGGATTTGAAACTTCATATACGAAGGTGAGCAAATTAAAGCACATGATAGTATCACAATAATATCTAAAGAAGTTGAGATGGAGAAAAAAAGTGAAAATGGTATAAGGAAGGAAAAAATATTGTGAAAGGAAGTACATAAGAGAGTATTAATTTTAGGGCAAGCGTTGTGTGATTGTACAAAAGTATTTTCAACCCAATAGGTCCATGGCAATGAATGCGGATCTAATTTTGGGGTCTGAGAATCAAAGGAAATAAATCTGTGTTCCCTGCACATTTCAACAATGGACCATCGTGGGGTCTCACAGTCAAATGCCAAGAAGATTGGTCAGTATCAGAATGGTAGCTCTCTCTCTCTCTTTCCTTCACGTTAGGGAAAACATTCATGAATCATGGGAATGCCATGTTGCAGCAATGCTGGTAGCTACACACAGTTATTGTAAATTAGATACATATGCATTGTTCCTTCTGTCTTTCGAATCTCATATGAGAGAAATTAAAATGGCGTGTGAAACTCAACAAATGAATGAGTATTATGGTCAACTCCACACACTCTCTCTGCATCTTTCTTAATCTTAATTATTTTCATCTTTGATTGGTACGTAAAGTTTGTAAATGTGTTCCCTGTGTGTCAATAGATATGGTTGCAGTTTTATTATCTTCTTTAATTTCATCATTCCATGCTCATCACTTGGCTTTAGGGTTTAACCAAAGGTAACTATTGTTTCTGCAACAAGTTTGGTGTGTTTAAATAATCTCAGAACATTTTTTCTATTCACATAAAAATTGTTACATTAGAAAATTATTAAATAAAAATTAATTAAAAAATAATAAAATAATTAGTTTATTCTTTTAAAAATTTAAAAATATTATTGATATTTAAATTAATTTTATTATTAATAAATAGTTTATAAATTTGGTATTTAACTTGTTACTAAGATTTTAGCATGTGGTAGCAAGTTAGATATTAATTGAGAAACTATTTATCAATAATAGAAATTAATTTAGATACTAATAATTTTTTTTAGTCTCTAAAATAGTATATAATCTAGTAATATAATAACTAGTTATTTTTTTTCTCTAAAATTAGTTTTTATTTAATAATTTTCCAGTAGTATTATTATCTCATATTACCATAAAAAAAATTAAAGTAAGCATTTGTTGTTTTAGTTTATTATAAAAAATTGTTTGACAATTTTCATTTATAATATTAACGTAAACAGAAAATCATGAAATAGAAACCAATTTTTAGAGACAAAAAATAATTAGTTACTATAGTGACTAAATTGGAGACCATTTTAGAGATTAAAAAAATTTTGGTTTCTAAATAAGTTTCTATTATTGTTAAATGGTTTTTAAATTAGCGTCTAATTAGCAACCAAGATTTTTGCTACTTATTATTTAGATTCTAAATTTGGTAACAAAAACATTGGTTGTTAATTAGACACCAATTTAGAAATCATTTAACAATAATAGAAACTAATTTAAAAACCAAAATTTATTTAGTCTCTAAAATAGTTTCTAATTTAATCACTATATTAACTAATTATTTTTTGTCTCAAAAATAAGTTTCTATTGATTTTTTTTTTAAGTGTACAGAGCTTGAATATAAAGTATATGCAACAAATAATATAACCAAGAGACAAAGAGAAAAAAACAAATTGAGATGTTTTATATTATAAAATGGGATGGGGGGGAGAGCTAAAGATAAAAAAAAATTGTTATATGATTATATAAATTGTTATATGGATAATAAAATTTGAACAGTAATAGTTGTTATATAATTTAAATATTTGGTGAGGTACAATGCAACCCACAACTGACAGATTTAAGAAGTGCATCATGCATTAACATTATGTGGATGATTTGGAAGGTGTACAACAATGGTAGATATGATAACTCTATTTTGTTTGACTATTCTCTAGCTACTGTGAAAACTAAGTGATTGTAGGAAACAACATATGAAACAACATTCGGGGAATTTGGTGCCTTAAAACATTTTAACATCAATATCTATCCCACAAAGGTAAATAAGGTCATAAATGTTAGTCGAAGAGATCCACCATTGAGATGATCAAAAGTAACATTGATTGAGATGATCAAATGTAACATTGATGGAGAAATACATTGTGTGTTAGCTAGTATTTAGCATGGCAAGAGTGGGGAATACATTGGAGAATCCTTGTCATTGAATAAGCTATCAATGTAGAGGTTGGTTTTATCTTTGGATTTAAACAACTCTACATTAGTCACTCAAACTTTTAAGCATCACAACATTGTGTCTTGAGATATTAGGAAAAATTATAGGGATACATCTTATGATTACACACATACACAAGGAATGGTTGATAGATAGATTGGTTGATATTAATGATAACATGGTCTCTTTTTTTGGAGTCATTTAGTTAGTATTGAAACCAAACCAGATTAACCTAGACCCATTATGCATTTTTTTAGGATATATATTCAACTTAGTCAGACAACAAAACAAATTTTCTTGTATGTGACAGAATAAACATATGGATACATTTTCTTGATGTTATTGTTATTGTGGTTGTTGTCAACTAGGCTGAGATTGAACTATGAGTTTTGGAAATAAAAAGACTTTTGGTGTAACTACTATTTTTAGAGTCTAAGTACAGTACCATTTTTGTGAAAGGTGTTTAGCTTGTAGAATTATTGAGAATATTATTAGTTTTTTATAAAGCTTGAAACATTTCTTAAATATCATAAATAATTCATTTTTATTTGTTGAAAAAGAATACTCAAGTGAGTTGAGTTTTTTTTTTCTTTTTGTTTCCCTATTTACCTCTTTGTGTGGAGTTGATTTTTGTAGAAATTAGTTTATGGACTTTTATTGTTTGTGTTATGTGTTTATGGACTTTTAGTCCTCCCATGATTTTTTTTATCCAATTTATCATCATCTTCTAAGCATTAAGCTCAAAGATTAATAAAAAAAATATAAGACATTAGTTAATTAAAAAAATAAAAATATCACTACTAAAAAATTATTAAATAAAAATCAATTTTAGAGAGAAAAAAAATAATTAGTTAATATATTGATTAAATTAGATATTGTTTTATAGACTAAACAATTTTTGGTATTTAAAGTAGTTTTTAACTTTATAAACTAATTTCTAAATTGTTATCTAATTAGCTATCAAGATTTTAGCTATCAACTACTTTAGATGTTAAAATTGGTAGCTAAAACCTTGATAGCTAATTAGATACCAATTTATAAATTAATTTATAAATTTTATTAATAATAGAAAATACTTTAGATAACAATAATTTTTTTATTCTCTAAAATAATATCTAATTTAGTCAATATAATATAATGACTAATTATTTTTGTCTCTAAAATTAGTTTCTATTTAATGATTTTCTTGTAGTATATTTATTATATTAATATGGGTATAGAACTAACTATTTAATAAGGTTAAGAAATTCTCGTTACAATATACTCTAAATGACTTTGATAACATATTAAGAGATAGACTTTTAAGTTTAACTCAACCTTACAAAATTTACTCATAAAGTAAGATTTGCACCCACTTATATACTATGATTATCTCTAGCCGATACGGGATATCCAACACTAATTGAAGTATACTTTTGGTTTTCAAGTAAATCTCATTGATATTCCTAACACTTTAACTTTCCCACAATTAAGTAAAAGAATTTATAATTTAACTTCATGTGATATATAACTATTATGGTTCAAAGTTTAAAAGATTTCAAACTAGAGCATTATTTTAAGAGATTTACTTTATAAGCCCTAATTAGTTGTATGTTATCTCCTAAATCTTAACTAATATATTATTTAATCTTTAAAACTGGTATCTGTTTCAACTAATTTTAAATACCACAAATATTGGGTAATTTTATTTAATCTTAATATTTTTGTTAATAATTAATAGGCCCTACAATCAACTTTAGAAAAGTTATATTGCCTCTTAATAGGAAATCAAATTACTAACTAGTGATACGCAATCTCCAACCTCAAATTAATTAGGCGAAGAGGTTTATTCAACGAAAGCTAATACAATGAAAATATTTTACTTCTCACAAAATTTTGACATTGTCATTTTTGTTGAGAGCATTGGTCTTGCAACATTTAACATGCCCTTTTCAAATAAAAGTTATCTTGTTCACTCTCTTACTAACCTTAACTTTGAGATTTTTTTTGAAAAAAAAAAAAAGAAAAGGAAAAAATAATAATAATTTTTAAAATTATATATAATTTAATATACTTAATTGTTAATCCTTAAAATATAGAAATACTTTTGTTTTAGAGATGAAATGTATGTTTGTTTTGATGTATTATAAAAAAAAATTATTTAACTTTATATATTTTTATTTAACATAAACAAAAGAATTATATACATTAATATTTATTTTCTCCAAAACATGGTTTGTATTTTTTATTTTTTTCCAACAATTTTTTTGGCATGATTCAGTTGATTGGTATAACGATGCATTATATGTTAATTTCTAAAAAATTATTATAGTTTAATGAATTAAACTTGTCCATTTACATAATATTTTTATAGAGTATTTAAGAGATTGTAAAATTAAATGATCACTCCTAAAATTCAGTCTATAAAAAATTCTATCTTAGATTTTATACTAGTTTTTAATAATTTAAACTTATCTTTTACATGATATTTTTATAAAGTATTTATGGTTTTATCAAAGTAGTAGGTACCAACACTTAAAAAAAATTAGGATCGACGAATTAATGAATACTACAAGATTTTAGTACAAAGTATTTGCCATATAAATATAAAAAATTAATCTAACAATATTTTTAAACTATTTTTTACTGTTATATAAAGAAATATATATCAATTTTATTCATAATCAATATATAGAAACACATCACTAATAATCTTTAAAATAAATTTTGTTTAAAATAAAATAATTTAAACAAATTTAAATATTAAATTTAAAAACAAAAGAACTTAAAGACACAATTAAAACCCACTGTAATAAAAATAAAAACTATATAAAAAGTTGCATTTAATACTCTTCTTCACCTATATTTTATAGGTAGACAGATAGGTGCTATAACACTGATAAGATACGTGTTTGGTCAATTTGACTAAAAGTTAGTTGAAGAATTAGCATTTGCTTTTGAACAAAAAAATTATATATGCAAAGATCTTACCAAATAAAAAAATGCAAGATGACAAAAACACTATATTTTCCATATAGGAGCATCATGTGCTTCTAAAATAAAAAATAATAAGGTAGCTTAGGATGTCATGTGCTCATTTTTTTTATTATTTGTATTGTTATTATTAATATGATGGTCATGTGCTTTTGATTTCCATTATATTAATATTCCTAAATCATACAACACATGCACTACTATCCTAAGTATATATATATATAATACATGTTACAAAAGTATACTTATACAATAAACATGTAAAGTTTACCAAGGGTGAGTGAAAGTCTCATGATCATCTCTCATCAATTTTATATTTTTTTAAATAATTATATTGTTAATATAAACATGGATTCACTTTGTTAATAACAAAAATATGTTAGAAAAATAATTCAATTGATAGATATAATGTTTAGACATTCCACCAAAAGTCTTAACCACTCTCATGGCTTATGTGTCTTTTTAATTATATTTTTTTATTCACAAAATTTAAATAACAAGATATTATTTAATCCAATGAGATGATGCATTAGTTAAATACTATGTGTGAGAATTCTTATTTAATATAAAATTTTGTATTAAATTTTTACCACATAGAAAAGTTCTTTAAACTAATAATAATCATCACATTAAAAAAAAATATAGTTTCATTTGTACCGTAATTTTTTATAAAGTTAAATATATTTTTTTTTTCTATACTATAATATAAAATTGTTGTTAGTTTTTTTTTCAAACTTCAGACCATCCAATTGTTTGTCATACGAAAATGATTGGAACATGTTATTTTGTACATGAAATTGATTCAGTTTGAGATTTTTATCAACTTATTAATAGTAGTTTCGGTGAATATTAGTTTCCAATTAAAACAATAATAAATTTTGACAAAAAACTAAAAATTATTTCAGAATGACTTATTCCAATTATTTTCATACTATATGTATCTGGATGGTATAAAGTTTAAACCAGAAACGGAAACAAATTTTGTGTTTAATATAATGATAAAAACATATTTAATCAATCCTTAATATAATAATTAATGTGAATGGAACTCAAGTGTGAATTTGACATCCTAAGCAATTAGGTAGCATAATCAAGTGGGTAATTAAAAAGGTGAGTTTAATAACAAAAAGTAACATTTTATTTAGTACCTTTTTTTCCCTTGGGATGAAGTACCTCTATAATAAATATACAAGGTTTTAGCATTTTCTCACTCACCCATTACATTTGACTATTTAGCAAAACCAATTGGCTTGACCAAAGTGGTGTTGTTGATTCATAATTATGATGTTGGGAATGCTTTAGGACAGATACAAACTGTAGCCCTTTAATAGGGTTAACACTTTGGGAGACTATCTTAATGGAAGGGGTTATTTACTGTGTTAAAGGAGAAGTTGATGGAGATGGCTTTCACTTATAAAACTCACCATAAATTCACATGAATACATATGTACTATGTATAAATTTTCTTATTCTTCAATCAATTTCGAACTTTTCTTTTGTACTAAATAAAACTATATCACTTTGGTTTCTTAAAAAAATATAAATTTTATAAAATAAAAGGGGAAAAATTCTATTAAAGTTCCTAAATCTTACTTTTTTTTTCACAAATATAGGTTTTAAAATTTAATATTATTCTTTTGGTCCTTAATATTTTCGAATACTAAAAAAAATTATTAAATAGAAATCAATTTTTGAGATAAAACTAATTACTTGATGACTAAATTAGATACCATTTTAGAGACTAAAAAATTTAGTGGTTTCTAAATTAGTTTCTATTATTGATAAATAGTTTCTAAATTGGTATCTAATTAGTTACCAAGACTTTTGCTACCAAATTTGAAATCTAAATAATTGATAGTTAAAACCTTAGTAGCTAATTAGATATCAATTTAAAAACTATTTATTAATATATTAAAAACTAATTTCGAAACCAATAATTTTTTTAAGTATTATAATGATCTATAATTTAGTCAATATAACAAGTAATTTTTGTTGTCTCGATTTCTATTTAATAATTTTCTTCTCGTGGAAAATTTAATTTTGTTTCAATTAACCTTATCTTTTTTATATTGTTTTTATGCATATTTTAATTATTTCTTAAAATTTCAATAGTTTAACAAATAATTATTTCTGTCAAACTAGAGTTAATTTACTGGTCTTAAATTTCATTAATGAATATTCTTCTTTCATTGTTACAATTCAATTTTAATCTTAAAGTATAAAAAATCAGAAAATGTATTTATTTATTTATTTTCTTAATTATAAAATTATTACATTTCGATGTTTGGAAACGTGATTTGTAAAGTCAAAACTAATGATTTGTTAGGATTTGAGAAAAAAAAAACAACTAATTAAATTTCTTCTTTATAAGTTTAATCCCAATTTACTACAAGACTATTAAAAAAATAAAACCAAATTAAAGGTGGTGTCTATCTATAAATAAAATAAAATTTTCAAATTTAATTATAATAAAATTAAAGTATAAACCATCTATCAATATAGAAGATAAAGTTTAAGGCAGTTAAATACTCTTTTTTTTAAAAGAACACACTGAATAAGTTTTAATGTTAATTACAATAAATTTTAATTGAAAAAAGTATTCTTAAATGATTATATGATGTTACCTAATGACAAAAAGATGCAATAACTCTTGCAATAATGTTGATAAATCATACCACATATATTTTTTTTATACAGATCAGAAATCTGATTTACAAGAGATAAATATTGAATTAATGTAAACTGCAAAACCTTCTCTCTCAATGTTTATTAATTACATAACATATATATGTACATGTAATTAAAATTTGAAACCAAACAAAAATTTAGGTTTGTGAAGGAATAAAGATGAAACAACCATCTTTTGCTCTCCTTAAAAGCAGAACAAAACTGTGATCTATCACTGTATTATTATATAGCAATGTGGGAACACTAGCCAAGCATGTGTATACCTTTGCCCTCAAGTTATGTCATTACCCAATGAAGGACACCCATAAAAGGAGATATATTCATAGATCTACTCTACATATGCACATCCTAGTATACCTATAACATTTATTTATTATTATTACTCATCATATTTCTATTTTTATTTTTACAATAAACAAATTTAGTTGAAAATTGATTATAAATAAAATCTAATTATAATATATAAATAAAATATATAAGTGGGTGTTTTTGAAGATCTTTTATCGATCAGTGATGACATCAGTTTACATGATACAAGTGATTGCAAACCTCATCTTATGAATCGGTTTTGTAAGAATGAATTAGGTTAAAATTCACTTATTTAAAGTCTATTGTTGGAGATCACACATTGACTAGAGATTATGACATTTCATTGTATATAAGTGGGTGCAAACCTCAACCTCATGAGCTGGTTTTATGGGTTGAGTTAGACTTAAAGTCCACTTTGTAATATCTATATTTTTTTTATAGTAAATGTAAAATTAAAGTTAAATTAGGATTAAAAGTTTAGTTTTGGATAAATTTTGGATGCATAGGAAGAGAAAGAATTTGAAGAAATATAGAAATGTGTGATGGTATATATGGACATGGGCAAAAGAAGTGAGTGAGGATTGGAAGGAGAATAAGACAGAGATGAGGTAGAATTTTTTGAGTGACGATTGTGTCACACTGTCACGTGCCAATGCATCTTTGTTCATGCAACCCACCACTTATTTGCTTTATTACCCTTTTAACTTAAAGAAAAGTGGAGCCAAACCAGAACCATAATTGTTGCTTATAAAAATAATAACTGCACTCTCTCTTTCTCTCTCTTCTTTTATGTCTATTCCCATCCAACATTAACTACTATTATCCTTTCATCTTATGGTAATAGCCCTATTGCTTTCAACATTTTTAGACTTCAACACGTTCACATTGAGTTGTTTTACTAGGTAATGGGGTATCCAAAACAAAACTTTGTAACAGCTGTTGTGCAAAGTTTATCATGAAAGAAGAACTTGGGGTTTAGATTAAAGAACAACAAAGGTTGTGGAACCAAACATGTTCACATAAAAAGACACTCACATCCTTCTCAGTACAGCTACATCCCATGGTTTGCTGTGTAGGTTTCCATAAATGCCCTCTCCCAGGACAGTCTAGAGTAGAGTAGACCGTGACTCAAAACAAAACCAGTATACCATACTATAATAATAACATTAAATATTATCTTACTACAATATCAAAAATAATAAATATCACTCACTTATTTTGTCATCAAATTTGGTATATGGTACCATACAAATACACGTTGTTGGATTAGGATGTCCTTCACAAACTCCTTTTAAAATCCACAAAATCTTTAGTGACAAATACTCTAACAGAAGAACCAAGTAAGACAACTACACCAGTCAATTTTTTATGTATTAAATACAGTGTAAACTCGAGACTAAATTTGTTTAGTGTTGGATGTTTAAAATGTAAACTTCAAAATACTTGAGGAATCCCGTGACATAAAGTTAAGAATAAGTTCGTATGTAAGAATAAAGTTTGTGTTGTGTTTAGTATTTAGTATTTAGAGTGTTTGAAAGAAAATTTTGAGAGTTTTGATAATGTTTTTGATTTGATTAAGATTGTTTTGTGAAGAAGATAAATGTGATTTTGTAAGAGAAAGAAAAAATGATGATATTTTGATAAACCATGTCGAGTCAGTTTCTTGCTCCCCACCAGTTCCTCTCTATCTCTCCAATTATTTTATCTTTGGCAAGACATCAACTCCCAAAAAAACAAAACCAGTGTGGTTTCCGGTTTCCAGATTCAGCTTAGCTTAGCTTTAAGGTGTCAAGCATATCTTCTATTTCTACTTCACCCCTCTTCCACAGTTACCTCTCTCTCTCTCTCTCTCTCTTTCTCACACATTTTCTCTCTCCACCCACATGAGATGTGCCTTACTTTTCCAAAGGGAGCAGCAACAACTTGTGTACTCTACTTCTTGTTGTTGTCCACAACCTCTCAGGAAGAGATGCCCCATGGCCAACACTTCCCTTGTTCCTTGAAGCCTAGTCTTGTTAATGCTATTATCAGTGTCTAGTTCTAGTTATCTGTGTGCTCTTTTTTTGTATTTGTTTTTGGTTCCTTCTTTGTCTTGATGGATCTTGGGGTGGTGGGTTTGGAGGGGTTGGTGGGTTCAGACAGTAGTTGCGCCTTTGGTTCTTCTCTTGCTTCAGATCCTGAGACAAAACACAAGTGGTACGGATCTGGGGTGCTCAAGCAAGAGAGATCTGGCGCAGCAAGTGAAGATGAGTGGAGGACTTCAAAAGTGCCTAAAACTGATGACAACATGTCTGCTGCATCCAAAGCAATGCTCTTTCACCAGAGGAACTCTCTGCTGAGATCTAATGTCACGCTTTTCTCTGAGGGCCACAACCAACCACAAATGCTGAGCTTCTCTTCACCAAAATCAGAGCCTTTGCTGGTGGACAAGGCCTCCTTAAATGCCACATTGCCTTTTTCTTACCACCAATTGTCTAGTTACAGCAGAAATACAGGTACACCTTGGTCATGGGGGTTATCTCAGGAAAATAATAATCATTAATTGTTAATTAATAAAGGAGTGTTTTTTCTTTAAGGGTGTGTTTGGATTTGGATTTCGAATATGGTATCCCTTGTGGGGAGCCAAAATATTATGTGGGTTGTTACGGTCTGATTCTACAGTACCCGTGGAGGGTCTTTTCATGGAAATACATGAGTGGTCTCTGTTTGTGAGTCATGTCACAAGAAAGTAAAACAAAAATTCTTCCCTAGATGTGAAATCTTCCACTTCTTCCCGTTTTAGGAAGAGGGATTTTGGTAAAAAAAATTGCACGGTAAACTAGAGGGTACCAAATGAGAAAAACATATGAATAGCCTTATATAAAAAAAAATAAAGTCCAAAATTTGATTGGTCGTGTTAATAGTATAGTCTCTTTCCCTAAAAAAATATCTCTGTTCCACTTTTCATGTCTTCCTCACACGAAAAATAAAGGTTGACTTGACTTTTTTTTTTTTTTTTTTTTGAAATCAAAGGAGGTAAAGAAAATCAAATCATTGAACGTTTCACGCCATTGATTGAACTTCTGCCACCCCTCTTTTCGCCGTTTTCTTTTAAGCTAGGAAGTGACTTTTTTTTGTGTGTGTGTTCTGTTTTTTAAAGTGGCCAATTTTGTTAGTGTTTGCATGTTTTTTTGACCTTATATGTGTTTGTGTGTGCACAGGTTACAGTTCGGGAAGCATAAGCATGCATGGGGCTTTGTCTGGTATGAGAGGGCCATTCACGCCTTCACAGTGGATGGAACTTGAACACCAAGCTTTGATCTACAAGTACATCACAGCAAACGTCCCTGTACCAACTCATCTTCTCATACCCATCAGAAAAGCACTCGATTCTGCTGCCTTCTGCAACTTTTCAACCGGACTCCTCAGACCCAACACATGTATGTAATGTAACACTTTTATTACCCATCACAAAAAGAATCAGATAACCCTTTAGTCACAAGTGAGTTAATTAACTGTGGCCTTTAAAATAGCTCTATTTTAGTATAATTTAAAGGACTAATTTATATATTGTAGTTATGTTTGTGAAGATATTGTATAAAAGAATCACAAAACTTTATTTTTCTTTGAATGTTTTGGTGGTGGTTTTTAATCAAGGGTAGATTGTTAAATTGCATTTTCTATTCTAATTGGAGCAACAAAAGTAAGAATTGAGTCTAAGTTTTCTTCTTAAAACCAATATGAATGTGGTACAATTGAGAGGTGTCTGTGTCTCTTAAACATGTAGTAAAGAGATTCATTCCTGATCATATGTATGGAAGAACATTTGCCAGGAGATGAAACTCCAAGCAACACCTACTATGAATAAATTCGCGAGTTTAATAGCCATGAATCATGATAATGTAAAACAGTTTTATGCTCTTATCTGGGCACAATTCATCAATGTGAGTATAACTTTAAGTTAATTATTGTAAAAGTTACAGTTATCAGAGGTTTTTGTTGAATAACAGTATCAATTCATAGTCTTTCTCCTCACTAAAAGAAAAAAAAATGAGATTTATTTGTCTGGTGTGATGATGTTGATGATGATGTTGTTGTTTTGTGTGGCAGTGGGATGGGGAGGTTTCCATCTGGGATTCTCGAACAACACAGACCCTGAGCCAGGGAGGTGTAGGAGAACAGATGGGAAGAAATGGCGGTGCTCGAGAGATGCCGTAGTTGATCAGAAATATTGCGAGCGGCACATGAACAGAGGACGCCATCGTTCAAGAAAGCCTGTGGAAGGCCAATCAGGCCATGCCCTCACCACCACTACCACCACAACAACCACCAGTACTCCTCCTAATGCTTCCTCAAACTCCATTGTGGTGCCCGGCAACAACAACAATAACAACACCTTTGCACACAACAATGTGCACCACCCTCTCCCATCTCATTCCTCTCCAGCCAACACCATCAACAGGTGAGTCACTCACAAACTTTGACTAATAACAATTCTTGTTATGTATGACTTTTAAGGTGTTTGTTGTAAAAGTTCAGAAATTTATCATGTGTGATTGAATAACAGTGTAAACATCCTTTACTCTATCAGTGCATTTAAATTAAATTCAAAGTTCAATTTGAGTGTGGTCCTACAAAATATTTTCAAATACTCTTCAAAGTTATGGGAACATATTGTGGAAGTATTGAAAGTTTGGTTGTAGTGTTGATATAAGTCACTTTAATACTTGAATTTATAGGATTCTAACTTTAGTCCCATGTTTTGTATAACTGTCATTCATTTTAGTGCTTTTCTACTGTGTTTTCCAACATGGGGGGTTATTATTTTCCTAAAGTTATGGGTAAAGTGAAGGAAGTTTTAAAGTTGGAACTTGGGGACTAAAGTAGGAGTTTCCTCGTTGTGGTTTGTTTAGGTAGTGTATGCAGATCTATGTAATAGACTTTTGCTTGGTGTAGGGATTTAGGACTTTGCACAAAATAGAATCAAAGAATCTAGCATTTCATCATCCTTTTGGGCAGAAAGGGACTGGTCAATGTAAATAGTGGTTGATTTAAGATTCGTGTCAGGGAGAGAAAAAAAGATGGTTCAAATTCTGTTACTTTATCTGTGTTTTAAAGATTGCTTTTGATTCTTTATGGAGTTTTTTTGGTGTGTTTTTGTTTGCACGCAGGATGTTTATGAGTAACAAAGAGAACAATAACAACGCTAGTGAGAGGATGCAGGATGGCCCTGCACTTCCCATGGTGCCTCCAACTCTTGAGCTGAAACCAAAGGACCCTTTCATGATTCATAAACACCAACTCCCATATGATGAATCATCCTCAAGGAACAACAATGAGTTTGGGCTTGTCACTTCTGATTCCTTGCTCAACCCTTCACAGAAGAGAAGCTTTGGTTCATCATCTTCACAAAAGGATGATTCTGAGTCCCAACAACAACATCATCCCCTCAGGCACTTCATTGACGACTCTCCCAAACCACAGTCTCATCATCACCATCATCGTTCTTCTGTGTGGCCTGAACTTGACAACATGCAGTCAGATAGGACTCAGTTATCAATCTCCATACCCATATCTTCCTCAGATTTCATGTCATTTGCTACCTCCTCACCCTCTAATGAGAAACTCACATTGTCACCACTAAGGCTTTCAAGGGAGTTAGACCCCATTCAAATGGGGTTGGGAGTGGGAAGTGGTGCTCCCAATGAATCAAACACTAGGCAAGCCAATTGGATTCCAATCACTTGGGAGAGTTCTATGGGTGGTCCTCTTGGTGAGGTTTTGAACCTGAGTAGCAGTAATAACAACAGCAATGGAAGTGATCACTGTGGCAAGAACACTTCTGCTCTCAACCTCATGAAAGATGGGTGGGACAATAGTCCTCCCCTAGGCTCATCCCCTAACGGGGTGTTGCAAAAAACAGCATTTGGATCACTTTCCAATAGCAGTGCTGGAAGCAGTCCAAGGGCAGACAACAACAACAAAGAAAGTGCCAGTGCCACCACACTGTGCAATGCCTTGTGAAGTCCATTCCATACCAGAACAACAACAACAACAACTTTTATGAAGGCATGATGGAAAGAAGAAGGAGAAGGAGAAGGAGAAGGAGAAGAAAAGAACTTTGTTCTTTTGACTTTAATCATTAGTGAAGTTTATATATATTATAATATATAAATACATATGGTAATCTTAGAATTTGGAAATATGTGTTCTTGTTTATTAATACCTTGCCCTCATCATAATTTGGATATGTAGGTAGGTTTTTGGTTTGCTTGACTTTAATTTGTTTCTTCTTTTCATGCATTTTGGCAAAGTTTGTATTCTACTGTAAGTGATGTTGGTTGGAGTGTGTGGACTTGGTTGTTTTTTAAGGAGATGATGATGATGATGGACATGTTTTGGGGTCAAGTTGAGACCATGATTTTGCATGACTATAGTATATATGTGTGTGTGAGTGAATGATATGACTAATTTGGTAGGGGTCACCACCCATGCACTTAGAAAAAGTTAATGCAAGTTTTGTCGTGGTCTTAAATGGAATAGAGATTTCTGATTCCTGGTTTTGGAGTTTGAAGTGGCTTTTGTTGTTGTTCTTCTTTAAGTTTGTTTGGGAATGGATTGGCGTTTGTGGAATGTGGACCACTCACTTGTGGTTGCCTTGCTTCTGTCCCTTTCACTCTAAGGTCTTTCAAAACCTTTTGGTTTCTACTACTCTGCATATTTTAGCATGAAACATAGGTATTTCTAGCGTGCTTAATTTAAATGGGTTAAGATTTTTACTAGAAATATATTCAAAAGAAAATAGAATTTAAACTCTTTTAAACTAATTTTATCTCATGAAAAATTCCTTTTTAATAGATTCTCGTGGATAAATTTCTTAAATATAAAGTCCAATAACTCGGCTATTTTTTTTACTATATGTCTTTTTATTATTGGGTTACAATAACACCATAATATTTAATAAAATTATATCATTAACAAAAAAAATAAATCCACAAAGGTCTATATTAAAATTCATTCAATATTGATGTCAACATACTCTAAACATCATAATTTATTTTTCTTATTATTTTCTCACAATAAGAACATCATTTTTAAGTAGATCCTATTTGATATTGTGGTATTAGATCATAAGACTTAATATAAGTATATCATTAATTAAATGATTTGACTATAGAAGTTTACACAACACACTCATTGTGAGAAAACTTATGTCTCAACTCCCTTTCTTTCTTAATATCCACAATTATTTTTTATTTTCTTTTATTTATTGACTTAACTTAATGTAATAATTAATAAATCTCTATTTAATATTGTGATATTTTTTTCATAGGAAAAAACTTACAAAAATAATGTAATTTTACACCAATATTATAAGAATGAACAATTTCAAAAAATAATTATAAATTTGAAAAAATTGTGTTCAAGCATCACAATTTCGTTCCTCTAAAGTCATACTAAATCTATATAATTTTATTTCAAATTAAATTATGTAAAAGTTGCATTATGTTAATACCACTTTGATTTTATTATAAATTTAGTGTTTAGGTAAAGTTATTATAGGATATGACAATTTTAATATAAAAAAAAACACAAAAGTCAACCTTAAACTCTATATTATTTTCTGAAATTGTCCATTTTTGTAACATTGGTGTAAAATTACACCATTTTTATATAAATTTTCCTTTCATACGTGTTAACTTCATTCGTTTTTATATTCACAGTTTCAATAATAATTCAATAGATCATATGTTTCCTCTCATTAAAGAAGTTGATCCAAGGACATTGAATCTGGTCTAAGAAAGATGACAATAATTAGAATTATAATGAAAATAATACAAAATGAAATGTAAAATTAAACTACAAAGTATTAGAGATGCCTGAAGCCTCTAGAAATCAATCTGGCATAAGTTGGGTGAAAATAGACACCAAAAATGTCTTCCTAAAGAGAACACTTTTTGCATATTGTCATTTTCGAACATTACACCCCACACCCTAAAATCCAAAGAAACACCATCATGTTCCAATGTTTAGTATAATATAATATCTTATGTTATGGGTTACTTGATATGTGTCCATACTCCATGTCCATTTTTTGTTTCTTTGTAGGGAGTAACTTGCCATTTGGTCACAGTTGAGCAAAAGTAAAATGAAGTGGAAATTGGGTACACAGAAACTGGACCATAAAACCTTTTCTTCTTCCCATCCCTCTGTCACTAAAACCATACATACTCTGCATTTGGATATAAAGAATTTTTATACAAACAGTTATCAGATAAGGAGCACACTGTTCTTATTCTTCTTTATCTTTAACATTTAAATTATCTCCTTGAATTCAAAGAGAGACAAGGAATCAAAGCCATGCATTTGTTCATATATTCTCAGATTAATTCCTTTCATTTCTTAAGTTTTCCATTCAAATTTCCTCTTACACTCTCAAATCTTTCAAATAATTTGTTTCTATCTAATATCCCTTGAAAAAGAAGATGTCTTTTCTAATTTATCTTATTTCAAGTTCTATATTGTAATTTTAATCAAGCTTAAGCTTTTTTATAATTTTACTTTTTTTTTATCTATCATCAATGATATTTTTTTACTTTAAATAACTAACCTATATGAAAGAGTTACTAACATATATAAAACTTCAGCAACTTGCAGTTGCATATTTGTTTTTGATATATAACATTTTCTAAAAAAGTTGTCTTTTAAGAAAAAAATTTCTTCACTACTTTAAATTTTTAAAAACAGTAACTGCAAATTATTGTTTCTACTTATTAAATACATAAACTGATAAAAAAAAACCCTAATGAAATGCATGCGTTTCTAACATGCCATGGACAACAAACTAATCAATTTGACTTGCATTTGTTCCCTCTAACTTCTGATAAAAATTACAGATAGAAATTAGAATTACCATTCAATCTAACTTTTAAAGTTCATCAATTTCTGAAAAGAGAATGAAAAGGGGAAGGAAGAAAAAGAAAATAATGGTGATTTTGCAAGTAGCTCATAGCATGTTGTCTTCTATTGTTCTATGGTTTTGAAACCATGTTGTATCCGAGGGAACCAACAAGGAAAATGTCGGAATAGTTGTGTACTAAAAGTTATGTGTTTGGCATGTTTCTATGCAACAATCCTTTTTCAAAGTCATGTATCACAAAAAAGAAAGGTACTTCATTTTTCCATTTTTAGTACACTTTGAATGGTTTGGCCTTTTGTACTCAAATTGGCCACCATGTATAGATTACCCTCTGAATTCAATTATTGATTCATTGAGCTATTTAAAGTCAAAATTAATTGCTTTTATTGAGTGCTAGGGATTCATTTTTGTCAATGGTTTTTAGATTCAATAAATAAGTATATTTGGTTTCATTCAAATGCCTTGAAACTTTATCTTATCATCTACACAAATTTCAAGTAGCAAGTAAATAATTAGGAGGGATGGAAAATATATTCTTTTATCTTTCCATTGTTTCATTTATTTTATAAAATAGGAGGATGGAGGGCTTAATGTGGTGTTTATAGAAGAAAAAAGTCCAAAAATTAAAGAAGAAAAATAAGTTTTTCATTATAAAATAATTTAATTAACCTTGGTTTTTCATGTATCTCTTTCTTGTCATTGATATTTGTGTTTCTTTATATGCATATTTTTCATTTTTATTTTTTTTGTCAAATAACTTAAGAAACATGTATTGTTTTTCTTTCCCTTATTTCTCTAGATCAAACATACACTAACTTTTTTTAGTGCGTATTTGCTGTTTGGTTCAATTTATTTTAAGAAATAATGATTTTCTAGTTTATACCAAAATGAGAAGAATGAGTATTTCTTTAAAAATAATCAAACCCAAATCAGCAAGATTTTTAAAATAGCGTGGATAGTAACTTCTAAAATGTGTTAAAATATCAATTTAAAACTAATCAATTTCTAAAAATAGCAATTTGTTTGATTTTGATCTTTACTTATATTTTTGACTTACATCAAGTATACGCCTTTAATTTATTGTCAAGTTCCTGCATGCAGATATTCGAATGGGCGCAAAACCCAAATAACAGCTAAACAGGCTTCTTAATAGGCCATTGTTGTAGACTTGGTCTTCAACTTGAGGCTTCTTCTTCCTGCACCCCACGTTTTTCTTTCTGCACCCCCACAATTTTAATATCCCAAAATTAACCTTGACCTATAATTTGAAAAGGGGCACCGTGCTGGACTTCCTTTGTCACTGTTCATCTTCATCATTGAATATCAATTTCTGGTGGAGGGTTTTTGTAATTGTTCAGAGCAAGGTGGAGTAGTACGCAATGTTGCTGAAGTGTTGTTTGGGTTGTACATGTAAGAGTTAAGTTTTTTTTTAGGAGCATGGTGGTTATGGAGATTTTGGGGTTACCGGATATCAGGATCTGGTAATTTATTAAATTGTGTTTTTCAGAACCATGAATCTGGAACACTCCCGGAAGCATACATCCGAAATTTTACCGGATTTCAAAAGCTGAAATTCTACCGAATCCTATGATATGGAATGTGAAAAAGGATTTACGGAAACAAAAATCCATAAAGAAAACAGATATAAAAATCCAAAAATATGAAATTTTACTTATCTTTGTTAACACTTTAAATCACAAGAAAAATGTCTGAAATTTGAAAGGAGGATGAGTTTTTGATTGAAAGTGTCGCGTCACTAGTGCCAAGAACCAAATGAAGATGCTGCTGCACGCACGACCGACACTCATCTATACTTTTTAGGGTTTTATTAGGTTAAGGATAATTTTGGGATTTTAAAAATTAATAAGGGTAATTTTGTCTTTGCATAAGAGTGTGAGGTGTAGAAAAAAAACGTGGGGTGCAGGAAGAAATTGCCTCAACTTGATCCCAATACTCTATTCTCTATTCCACATGCATTTCTTCCTACACCGCTATATTTTTCTTTCTGCACCCTAAATTATTTCGAAATACCCAAATTACCTTTGACAGTTTTGGTGGCTCTAAATAGGAATGTTCCGTAAGGAAAAGGTGTTTTCATAATAGGAAATCCGGATTTTTTATTTTCTAGAATATCCTTTCCATAACATATTTTTTTGACTTTTAAAATGGTAAATTCAGAATTAATAAAATATGTTATGGAAAGATTATTCCAAAATGGTTACCCATTTTCCTTTTTGGGTACAGCTTAGAAATTATCCTTTTTATAATGTAATATATGCATCCTATGGATTTTCCATTTTCACAAATATTATGGATTACTAATTTCAAAAACAAAAAATTGTCCATTACTTTTTTATCTCACAAACAATGCTTCCAAAACCATAACAATATCACCAAAAAGCACACATATCACATATTTGTTTATGTCCATTAAGAGCGTATTAAAATCACAAAAATTAAAAATTTCCCAAAATACTCAGTGTCACTTTGCTCTGAAGTGACAATGAAAAGACTGTTTCTTCCTACACCTCCATACTTTTTTCTCTCACCTCCATAAGTTTTCAAATTTTCAAAAATGTCCCTTTATAATATTCTGGATTACGTAATTCGGAAGTCATTTTTCAAATTTGTAATTAGTTACCGGATTACATAATCCAGAAGCCATTTTTCAGATGCATGATTATTCTCCGGATTACATAATCCGAAAGTCTTATTTAACTTCCGAATTATGTAATCTGGAAGTCTTTTTTAAATGAGTTTCCGAATTACATAATCCAGAAACTACTCTATGGGGTGACACAAGAATGACAAAAATGTATTTTCATTTTGTGTATGGAGGTGGCAGAAGAAAGATATGGAGGTGCAGGAAAAAACAGTCCAATGAAAATGTAACCTCTCAAAAGTTAATTTTGTCAATCCATTTTTCCAATGGGGGGTGCAGGAAGCAAAGTGTAAATAGATGCAGTTTCAAATTTTGCGGAAGTTGCCCAACACCCTTGAACTAAACTATAAGTGAGAACCTCAGCGCCCTTTATTAACCACCTGACCTATCAAAAACTAAAAAGAAGGAAAAAACTATATTATTTGTTTTATAAAATTGGTTTAGATAAATAAATTTATTTTAAATATATAAAAATGTAGTCTAATTTTAATTTGAACATTAATCTATCTACACACATGTATATATTTGTAAAAAAAAATCTTTTAGAGGGATTGAATACAAAATTATATAGTAAATACATTTTTTTAGGAATCTATATTAAGCCTAGTTTTCCCTTTGCGAGTGGCTAGGAACTCATGAGCTTGTAACCATCAATAATGGCGAAGAGATTCTTGACCTAAGCACCATGAAAACACCCTCTCAACATCTATAGCAATGATTTCAATGCCACCACAAGCATTCTCCTCCATTAACAAGGTTGCATTCAAAATTAATATCAGAATTCAAATAGTATTTTGTAGAAACTATTTATTTGTATGAATGATCCACATGCATGCCCTAGTTAGTGACCACTTTCCCCACCAGTGGGTAGAATATTATTATGTCATGTAGAAGACAAGCACACATGGTGGAATATTTACTGTTTCATCATAGCTTCTCTACCTAAATATTGCAACTCTGTCTCTGCACTATCTGATTAATTAGTCACATGCATCATTTCTCTTCATTTTGATTTTTAAAATTATTTAATAAGTATGAAAATGAAACTTAAATTTCATATCCTTCATATATTAACATGCTATGTCTGCAATATTATGGAGTTTTTAAAAAATATGGTATCTGTGAGGTCCAGAGATTTAATGTAGACCTAAGTCCATATACTTAGTTAAGAATAAATTTTATATTTAAATTATCATACAAGTTTATATGAATAAAATTGATTACTTTATTGTCTGTAAAATTTTATACTCTTACTAAAATTTTGAAGAACAAACATATCATTATTAAGAGAATCTAATGTGATATCCTAATTTAAACTATTAGTGAAACAAAAGAATCTTATTTTTTTTCTTTGTGGATTCTTGTATCCAATACTACGATCATCATCATTTGGTCATGGACATAACATATTTCAATCACCATATTATTCAATTTTCTCAATAAATCATATTAGCCAAACAAATCAGTTCATAATTATTATCCTAGTTAGTAAGTTCCTAAATCTTAATATCTAATAAACATCTTACAGTTCATCATGCCCTATTTCCTATTCTTTATTAATCAAATAACTACATAGTAATGATGGACATGCAAATCAGATAAAAAAAAAAAAAAAAATAAAAAAAAATTTTATTTTAATTTTTTTTTTTTTTTTAAAATTTTTAAATTTAAAAAAATTATTAAAATTTTTTTTTTAAAAAAAAATTTTTTCTTTTTTTTGGAAGGGGGTATGTGTGTAAAAGTGGGTAGTATATAAGTAGTAAATAAAATTTGATTTTTGCCTTTTTTCCATAAAAATACCCTAAAATTATAAT